>ERZ1034949.1-NODE-1-length-248717-cov-242.043235_pt1 | contig 248717 bp, 200 predicted proteins | sample MGYA00520590_ERZ1034949 | MGnify/ENA primary metagenome ERZ1034949 (study PRJEB33766, sample SAMN09781752) | gut metagenome | biome: gut microbiome | host: Homo sapiens | place: Madagascar | study: EMG produced TPA metagenomics assembly of the PRJNA485056 data...
AAACTCGCTATAAAAAGGTGCAAGATATACTTAAAACTCGCTATAAAAAGGTGCAGGTCTTTATTTTGAGGAACATTAAAATGTTTAAAAGAAAAATTTTAGATGAAATAAACAAGTGGAAGAATTCACTTAATATAAAGAAAAGAGCTCTCGTGATTAAAGGCTTGAGGTAAATAGGAAAGACTACAGTTGTTCTTAATTATTGTAAAAAGAATTATGAAAACCTTGTTTATATAAATTTTATGGAGAATAAGTCGATCAAAAAAATATTTGATAATGATTTAGTAGTGGATGATTTGATTCGTGATATATCAGCAGCGATTCCAACTGCAAGATTCATTCCTCAAAAAACAGTCATCTTTTTTGATGAGATTCAAGAATGTGCAAGTGCAAGAACATCTATCAAATCTTTTATGATTGATGGGAGATTTGACATTATTGCCACAGGATCTTTATTAGGGTTAAGAGGTTATAATCAAAAAGAGCAAAAATCAATTCCTACTGGCTTTGAATATGTAGTTTCTATGTTTCCTATGGATTTTGAAGAATATCTATGGGCTAGAGGAATTGATGATAGTCTTATTGAATACATAAATAACTGTTTTGTTAAAAAAGAAATAGTAAGTGATGTAGTTAATGATAGTTTTTTGAACTATTTTAAAGAGTATTTGTGTGTTGGTGGTATGCCAGATGCAGTAGATACTTTTTTTAAAAACTAGAGATATGAATCAAGTAAGAGATGTTCAAAGAAACACATTGGAAGAATATAAAGATGATTTTGGAAAGCATCTAGATAAATATGAAAATGAAAGGATTGATAAACTGGAGTTGACTAGGATTATCGATGCTTATAACTCTATTCCTTATTAATTGGCTAAAGAGAATAATAAATTTCAATTTAGCGATATTAGAAAAGGTGCTAAAGGAAGACAATATAAGAATTCAATAACATGGTTGGAGGAATTCGGCTTAGTTAAGAGAAGTTATAATTTAAATAATCTTGAATTGCCATTGGAAGGAAACAAAAATCCGGATGAATTTAAATTGTTTTTATCTGATACAGGATTATTTGTTGCGATGCTAGATGAAGGAACCACAAATGATATTATTAATGGAAATATAAAAATTTTTAAAGGAGCAATTTTTGAAAATATAGTTGTAGATGCTTTTATAAAGAATGGAAATAACTTGTATTATTTCTACTTCATTTTTCTAGAATATCTATTGCTTTTAAATAGATTTCATATTTAGGAGGCTCTCTATAATTTAGCCTGCTTAAATTTGTATTGTGTTTCAAGTCTGCTAGTTTCACATTCCTAGCGATTGGATTGCTTTTAATCTCACTAACGTAATCCAAATAAGAAACGTTTTCATCATGAGTCATCAAACCTACAGCATCAGCAATTACATCGCCATAAGTTGCTCTAATGTAAGAGAGAGGATATTTGTCTCCATGATCCTCCACTACATCATGCAATAAAGCGACGCAGACTTCCTCCTCGCTATTGAATTGAAGAGCTAATGTCAATGGATGATGAAAATATAAGGATAACCACTTTTATCGAGGTCATTTTTATGCACATTGAATGAATCAATCATTGCTTGTTTGACTTTTTCACTATAGTACATATTAATTGCCTAACATCTGGTTATATGAATCTAAGACGCATTCCACTATCGTAGGAATTTCTTCCTGGCTTTTTAAGAAAACCTTATAAGAAAGTGACCATCTATAGTTCTCACCATTTTCTTCACCAATTTGAAGTTCTTCTTTTAATGGCTTAAGGATATTAAAACGAATTTGTGTCTTTTGGATTCTAATTTCTGCGATGTTTCTTCCTAGTGTCTCATCAACTATCGCAAGATAAGGTCTTACGGCATGTTCGTGTAATCCTTCTAGCCTTTCACGAAGAGCGTCATAGAAAGCGTTGTAAAGATCAACCATGATTTGGTCTTTGCCTTCAAGATAGTCTGTAACCTTGATTGAATCTGCATCGTTCTCATCGACCACATCTCTATCTTGAATAGCAACAGGTTTTTCTAGTTCAGGAGACACTTCTCTTGGCTCGGCCATAAACTCAAGTCCAAGGACTTTGAGAACAGATTCATCTTTGAATTTGAAATCCCATCTATCTTCCATGAAAGAAATTAGATGTTTTCCTCTTTCTAAAATAGAAGCTGGATTCCAATCGTTATATTTATTTGCAACCTCGGTTTCAGAATTGGAACCATTGGCATATCCTCTTTTACGTTTATTGCTGCCGTTCCTTTTAGCTTGATATTCATCGTTCTGCAAAGCAGAATTTACAGCTTGTGATAATGCGAGCAAGTTTCCTAATGAGTTAGCAAGATAATGCTTTTCTTCATCAGAATAGTCTCTGAATTGGTTTCTCCAGTACCACTTGGTTGGGGTTTGAGGGAAGATATGCTCAATTGAGATTTTATCTTTTTCGTTCTTTGTGAAAGCATTCCAATCAGTAAGTTTTGATACGAATGTCTTCTCAAATAATGATCTTTCATATTCGAATAGGAAATATCTCAAATCAGACCAGCTGTAGAAACCATCATTGTTTTTAAACAATGCATCCATTTTAGTGACAAAGGTTTCGACTGCTGATTCTTTTTGTTTTTGGAACGTTTCCTCTAAAGTTGAGGTGATTTCATCGATGCTCTTTTCGTTCTTATATAATTCTCTAGCGAAATTATACGCGACTGTGCTTTGATAGCTCGCTTGCCATCTTGCCATACGGAAGAACACGAAGATGGATTTCTCAATGACTTTGTATAAGGCTATCCTTTGAGGAGCACTGACTCCTTTAGCAGCCATCGAAGCCACCACTAACGTTCTATAGTAGTTAATTCCGATACGATTTAGTTTTCTAATCCATTCAATCTCATCATCGTTAAGTTCTTTGTTTTCTTCTGGGTTGAATGAGTAATACCAGAATTTTGCAATAGATTTTAATGATGAGACATAGTCTCTGATTTCAGTAGGATCAAGTAAATCTGTGGTTTCTAAAGGATTCTCTTCTTCGATTAGATCTCCTTCAGCATTTTCACTTTCGATGATTTGAGTGTAATTTCTTTTTAAGCCGTAGACAGCTTTAGCGACAAATCGAACATCGAGTAAATCTCTGATGTAGTCATCGCCAGTTGTTCTTGAATATTTGTAGAATAGAGACCAGTGGTTTCTTAGATACTCATCATCGTTAAGCGATTTATTTTTATTTCTGCCCAATTCAAAGTAGACTTCTTTCCAAGCATCGTTGATGTCCTTTCTCATCTTTGCTTTGTCATCAGCAGAAAGAACTTTATCGTTATAGATGGTTGTTAAATAAATTAATCTATTCTTAAGAATCTCGAGATTTGATAATTTCTTACCACGATTGTTCATTGTTTCAAACGCAACAAACACATCAAAATCATTATCAATATAGTGGATATTAAATTGAAGCTTATTCACGAGTTTCTTAAAGATGGATTGTATCCCTTCTTCGCCTTTCTCTTTATAGAGAGATTCTAGGTGCTCATCGAAATAGTTCTTTGCTTTTTCGAGGTTCAATGTATAGAAGGTTTCTTCAATGTTGCCTGGAGCCTCTTGCCCTAAAACGACATAGCGAAGGTAATCAAATGATGGATTATCTGTTTCATACCCAAATTTATATGCTTTTTGAATGTTATAAGGCTTTTTAGATTCGACAATATATCTTTCTTTGATTGTGGCTAAATCATCGCCGTTTAGATACTCAATTCCGTGCTTTTCGGATAAACGTAAAATAGAATTAACAAAGATAATGAAAGTTGTAAGCCTTTGCTGGCCATCAACTACGTGGTATGGCTTGTAACTTTTATCTTCGATGATCCACTTCTCTTCAGTCCAGTTTTTTATGTCGTCTTCCTTTAGTTCTTTCAAAGAAAGCATTCCAGTATAGTGATTTCTATCATCCCCCAAATTGATAAGGTCATCCCAAAAATCATCTAGCTGAGATTCTCCCCAAGCATAGCCTCTTTGATAATCAGGAATTCTGAATATCTTTTTAACAAATAAGTCAGACAAGGAAACTAGTTCATTCATCTTAAAACCTCCAAATTCAACTTATACCATTTACTAACAAAATAATCTACTCATTTGATGCTCTTTTTTAATTATTTTATACGATAGCCTAGACCTTTCGTGGGCAACAATTAGCTTTCGTGGTAATGCACAATTGATGCTGATTTTGATTCAATAAAAAATAGGCAAATTTCCCTAATAACGGGATTTGACCCCTAGCAAAAATACCCTAAAAATAAATAAAAAAGTGCTGATTTGAGATAAAAATCTCGTATCAACACAGTTGTTTCATAATGGCGGAGAAATAGAGATTCGAACTCTAGCGGGGATTGCTCCCCCTGACGGTTTTCAAGACCGTTCCCTTGAACCGCTTGGGTATTTCTCCATCTGTCTTTACATGGACAGCACATTATTTTAGCAAATTATTAATAAAAGTGAATAGTGTTTTTTATTAATATAGTTATTAGAAATGGTTTTCAAGACACGATTATCCAAAAGAACGTGCTTTTTTTATCGGCAAGTGTTTTAGAAGTGTATTAAAATTGCATAGGGTTTGTATATCTACAAAAAAAGCGACACTTTCGTGTCGTTGATTTTTCTTAATGGTGGGTCCTATAGGGTTCGAACCTATGACCTTCCGCACGTCAAGCGGATGCTCTCCCAGCTGAGCTAAAGACCCAAGTGCTTAATAACTATAAACACATTACTTTGATTTTGCAAGAGGAAATTTATAAAATCCTCATAACCTAATAGTATTTTGCTCTTTTTATATATAATTATTCTTGTTTGTAGAGAGGTGTTTATTATGAGCAATTTACCTAAAGTAATAGTTAAAGATAAGGAAGATATAAGAACAAATCATATAAATTGGGATGAATATTTTATGTCCATCGCAATTTTGTCTTCTCTTAGATCCAAAGATACTTCTACCAAAGTTGGAGCAGCAATTGTTTCTGACGAACATAAAGTTTTATCTTTGGGATACAACGGAATGCCTATCGGTATCGATGACTCTAAAATACCTTGGGCTAGAGAAGGTGTAAATGAATTGGATACAAAGTATCCATATGTCTGTCATGCTGAATTAAATGCTATCTTGAACACTGAAAGAAGACTCAAAGGATCGACTTTATATGTAACTTTGTTTCCTTGCAACGAATGTGCTAAAGCGGTTATTCAAGCTGGAATTAAGAGAGTTATTTTTTTAGATGATAAGTATCACGATAAAACTTATTCGATAGCTTCTAGAAAGCTATTTGAAATGGCTGGTGTTGAAACTTCTCAATATCTAGGAAGAGTCCCACAAATAGATTTTGGAGATATGAAATATGAGTTATAGAGACGAAGGAAAGCCAGTACAACCAACACCTTATTGGAAGTATTTCTTGAAATCTTTAATTGTCCTTTTGATTTTAGCTTTGCTCATAAGCATGCTCTGGGGAGTTTTAACTAGTAAGGATGAAAATTTACTTCGTGGTGTCCTAATTGGTGTTGGTGTTGTATCATTTTTAGTGTATGGTGGCTATTGGATTTATATAATTGTTTATGAAACCAGAATAAGAAAAGGACTTTCTTATGGAACTGATGAACAAAACACACTTAAAAAGAAGAGACTTGCTATACTAAAAGCTCATAAGATCCAAGCAAAAGCTAGAGGTGAGAAGTTGAGTAAAGAAGAGATAGAAGATATTAACAGTGGAAAATATGATAACGAGGTCTCAAATGGATAAGAGAGAAGAAAACGAAGCTATAGGAACAAAGAAGTTGTCTTTCTTCTATACAAAAGAAGAGGGAATGGTTTTGGATTCTTTATCTATATCCATTCCTAAGAATTCGTATTGTTGTATTGTAGGAAGAAATGGAACTGGGAAATCAACTCTCCTTAAAATTATTGCAGGATTAGTTATTCCTACATCTGGTCTTTTGTTTATTAACGGAACACAAGTTACTGACGATAACGTTGATGAATTGATAGGAAAGCAAGTTGGAATAGTATTCCAAAATCCAGATTCTCAATTTGTAGGTGCTACGGTTGAAGAAGATATCGCTTTTGGATTGGAAAACAATAGAGTATCTTATAAAGAGATGCTGGAAGAAGTGAAGACTATAGCAGAAAAGTTAAATTTGACTGATTTGCTTAAAAGAGAACCTACAAAACTATCTGGCGGTCAAATGCAACGTGTCGCATTAGCTTCGATTTTAGTTAGAAATCCATCTATATTGCTTTTGGACGAATCTACTTCGATGCTCGATCCTTTGAGCAAGATTGAGATGATAAGCATGCTCAAAGATTTAAAAAAGAAGTTTCCTAACTTAACGATTTTATCAGTGACACATGAAACGGCTGAGATTGAGAAAGCGGATTATGTAATAGCTTTGGATCACGAGAAACTTGGATTTACCGGTTCACCTAATGAATTGTTCTCTAATCCTAAACTTGTCGAAGAATTAGGTCTTACTCTTCCCTTTGATTATCAGCTTAGAAATGATTTGTCAGAATTAGGAATTGAGACTTCTAAGTTTGACAACCCTGAAGAATTAGGGAGGCAATTATGTCAGCACTCCAAGTAAAGAATCTTTGTTATTTTTATGATAGGAAGACATCTCACGAGAAAGAAGCTCTCATCGATGTTTCGATGGATATCGAACAAGGTGAAATCATTGCTTTGGTCGGAAAGACAGGGTCTGGCAAGTCGACTCTCGTTCAAAACATCGACGCTCTTTTAACTCCGACAACAGGTGTTATAACTTATCCCAATGGAATAGTTGTAGATCAAACTCCTGTGGTTAAGAAGAATGGAAAGATAAAGTATAAAAAGCCTAAGAAATTGAAGGATTGGAAGAGTTTAAGAAAGATGATTGGACTCATGTTTCAATTCTCTGAGATGCAGTTGTTTGAGACTAGTGTATTAAAAGATGTTATGGTCGGACCTGAAAATTTCGGGATGGATAAAGGAACAGCTCAAACAAATGCTCAAAATGCATTGCTTTCAGTTGGAATCCCAACTTCTTATTTTTCTAGATCCCCATTTGAATTATCTGGCGGTGAGAAGAGAAGAGTAGCAATAGCGGGCATTTTGGCTTTTAACCCGGAGATTTTAATATTGGATGAGCCTACAGTTGGATTGGATCCTGAAGGTGCAAAAGAAATAATGGATAGTATCATGGCTAAAAATGCTGAAGGTATGACCATTGTGTTCATTACTCATGATATGGAATTTGCACTGAAGAATGCACATCGTATGGCGGTAATAAGCGATGGAAAACTCATCGCTTATAAAAAGCCTTATGAAGTCTTCCAAGATCAGGAAGTTATGGATAAAGCTTCTTTGGTTCCACCTAAAGCGTTTGAATATGCTTTGAAGCTTAAAGAAGGTGGGTTAGATATAGACTTAGAAAAAGTTAAAGATTCAAAATCTTTGGCTGAAGAAATAAAGAGGTGTAGGGTATGAACGGATTTGGATCTTTTGGACAGTATGTCCCATTCAACACACCTATTCATAGAATGGATACAAGAGTAAAGCTATTCTTGCTTGTTGTTTTTATGGTTGCAATTTTCCTGCCTTATGGAAATAGAGTGGATGTCGTATATCCATACGCAATGTCTTTAGTTGTATTGGGCGGAATATTTGTTTTATTGATGATTGGATTATTGATAAGTAGAATTTCATTTGGCAGCCTGATGAAATCTATGTCATTTCTTTGGGTCTTGTTGTTTGTTGTCGTCATATTGAATTTCTTCTTTTGGAAAGCACCTAAATGGGCTAGTAATAGGCCAGAGCTATTTAAGATAGGTGAGAAAGAAATAACTTCTGCGACATTTTTATTTATCGGATATATCATAGCTAGAATCTTCCTAATGGTTATTCTATCGTTGATGTTTGCTTCCACTACTAAACCTATGGATATGACTTTTGCCTTGGAATGGTACTTAACTCCACTTCGCTGGCTTCATGTTCCTACTGCTGCCTTTTCTATGACTATGTCTTTGGCACTGAGATTTATCCCAGTATTAGCTAGTGAAGCTAAAACTATATTTAAAGCTCAAGCAGCCAGGGGTTTGGATTATTCAAATGGTAAAGCTAAAGATAGAATAAAAGCTATTGTTTCACTATTAATTCCTTTAATAACAACTTCTTTTCATCATGCATCGGAGTTGGCCTATGCACTCGAGGCTAGAGGATATGATCCATTAGGGAAAAGAACTCGTTATCGTCAATATCCTTTCAGATTTGTCGATGCTCTATGGCTGATATTCGGGTGTGTTGCATTAGCATCTTCTCTATTCTTTGTTTATTTCCAAGTCGATGGATCTGTTATCGATATATTTAAAATCTATTGCTAGTTTTCTATGAAATATGTAATGCATATTGGGTTTGATGGTCTTTGCTTTAAAGGAACACAAAAGCAAAAAGGATGTAAGACTGTCCAAGGTGAATTAGAAAAAGTTCTATCTAGAATCTATGATAGGCCTATAGATTTGGAGTGCTGCTCTAGATTGGATAGCGATGTTTCAGCAATGGATTTCGTCTGTGCTTTTACTCCTTGTGATGATAGGATAAAAATGAATAAACTGCCTTCAGTTTTATCCTTGCCTTTTAATGGAATATTAAAAGTAAAATCAATAGAAGAAAGAAATGATTCTTTTAGCCCTAGATTCTCAGCTCATTCGAAAACATATATTTATTTGATTGATTTGGAAGGAGAGCCGTTTCTTCAATCTCATTTATATCACCCAAACAAAGAAATAGATATAGAAAAATATAAAGAGACATTAAATATATTTCTTGGGATTCATGACTTTAAATTGTTTTCTTCTAAAGATGATAGAAAGGATGAAAATGAGACTTATATAAGTGCAATAGAATCTATAGAAGTTATACAAAAAGATGGAATTTTATTCACTTATATAAAAGGCCCTTGTTTTCATAGATATCAGGTTAGATTTATGGTCGGAGCAGCTGTTGAGGTGGCGACTGGTAGATCTTCATTGGAATCTATCAAAGACAAACTCTCTGGAATAGGTGTTACGGGTACACCTAGGTTGAAAGTCCCTGGTAAAGGACTTGTCCTTTATAAGGTGACTTATTAAAGATATAATATTAAATGGAGGCTTTGGCATGACTGGAAATTATCATACACATACTTATAGATGCGGTCATGCTGATGGCATCGATGAAGATTATGTGAAAGAAGCATTGGGCATGGGATTGTCTGAATTAGGATTCTCTGATCATGTCATGTATCCTGGATTCAATGAGCCTGGAATTAGAGGCACCTATAATCAAGCTCAAGGGTATTTTGATTCTATTAGATCTCTAGCTAAGAAATATGAAGGTAGAATTAAAATATATCTGGGATATGAAGCCGAAGCTTTTGATTATTATATGCCTTACTTAAAAGTGCTTCTTCAAACCGGAACATTGGATTACCTACTGTTAGGAAATCACGGAGCTATGAATTCATTGAGACAAGTCTATGCTCACTTTGGAAAAGGAACTACAGCAAATACTTTGTATATTTATAAAGAAGTTGCCTGCAAAGCCTTGCGTTCTGGTTTATACTCTTGTTTTGTTCATCCTGATCTTTTTTTGAGTGAAGTGGAGACCTTTGACTCCGATTGTCGTAAAATCTCTACCGAGATAATCGAAACAGCTATGGAATGTGATGTTCCTCTCGAGATTAATGTCGGTGGGATAAGATCAGGAAAGAAGAAAATTGGAGAAGAATATAGATGGTCTTATCCGACTACATCTTTCTTCTCAATAGCTAGTGAGATGGGGGCAAAGTGCATCATAGGAATCGATGCACATTCGCCTAAGCAGTTGTCGGATGAAGCAGCAAATAGTAAAGCAACTTTGTTTGCTCAGCAGTTAGGTCTATGGGTAATAAATCGACTTGAAATGAAAAAAGTGAGGTAAAAGATATGATAGACGAAGAAATCGAAAAAGAAGCTGAAGTTGAAGAAGAAAACAAAGAAGCTCAGTTAGAACAACCTGAAGAAGAAATAAAGCATGAAGAGGATGAATCCAACGATGTATCTGCTGATGGATTAGTTCGTCTTCAAAAAATTATAGCTGATAGAGGATTCTGCTCTCGTCGTAAAGCTGAGGATTATATAACAGCAGGTAAAGTCAAAGTAAATCATAAGGTTGTCGATAAATTAGGAAGTTCTTTTGATCCTAACTGCTATATTGAAGTTGATGGATATCCTTTGGCTAGAGTAGGTCAAAAAGTATATTTGGCAGTCAATAAACCTTTGGGATTTATTTGCACTGCTTCTGATCCAAGAGATAGAAAGCTCGTAACTCAATTGGTTCCTCCTCAGTATGGAAGAGTTTTCCCTATCGGACGTTTGGACATCAATTCAGAAGGCCTTATTCTTTTGACCAACGATGGTGATTTTGCAAACTTGGTCATGCATCCTTCATCAAGTCCTGACAAAGTGTATGAAGTCAAAATCAATAAGAGACTTACAAAACCTGAAATCGAACAACTCAGAAATGGAATTCCTCTAGAAGATGGAATGACTTCTCCTGCTCAAGTAAGGGAAGCTGGAATCTCAATTTATAACTGTACTTATGAAATAACTATTCATGAAGGTAGAAACCGTGAGATTCGTAGAATGATGGAATATCTTGGAAAGAGAGTTTATAGTTTGAAGAGAATCTCCATTGGAAATATCGGACTCAAAGATATGCCCAGAGGATCTTATAGAGAAGTCCCTCTCAAAGTGGTTGAGCAAATGAGAGCTGACTGTATGACTCGTAAGAAGAACAATGACTTGCAGAAAGTTATGGAAGAGAAGAGAAAAGCTGCATTGAATGCTAAGTAATATAGCTATCAATGTAATTAAGCTTTATTGATGCACGTTAGAATTGGAATTTAGTTTTCATAAAACAAAAATGCTGTATCGGTAGTCGATACAGCTTTTTTTATTAAGATGTCTTAATGACTTGTTATATTAGATAGATCGTTTATATAAACCAAAATAACAAGCTTAATAGAAGTGTTAAAGCTTTTATTAATTAAAATGATAGATAAATCTATTTCTCTTCTATTTCAATAGCTCCGCTAGGGCATGCGTCTTTAGCTTGCTCAGCGACGTCTTCATCATCGGCATTTGTCAATTCTCCATTAGGAATCTTGACTGAAGCTAGTCCGTCATCGGAAAGCTCAAATACTGCATCAGCAATTGCTGTGCACATTCCACAGCCTATACATATATCTCTATTGATAGATACTATTTTCATATATTTAACCTCACCAATAGATATTATATAAATAAAAGGCTTAGTTTGTTCTATGTATTTGATTTTGAATTGTATTTGTTTTAGATGAGATTATATTTATCTTCTAAATCTTTTTATATGATTTAAAACTATAGGCTTTTCCTTTAAACTAACATCTTCTTTCTTTTCTTCTGGTATATCGATTTCTTGTGTATCTTTCCAATCGGATGAAATGGCGCTTGAGAATCTAGCATGGTATGCCGCTCTATTGATGGATTCAAAAGCATGTTTTTGTCCGACTTTAGTGGCTTTGATGTTCATTGCCATATCTCTTTCTATTCCAAATTTATTAGCTTCTCCAATAGCGTCAATATTTGCTCCCAAGAATATGAAGTCCCAACCAAGCTTCTTCTTCTCTTCAATCAAGGATTTGATTGAAGAATAAGAATATTCATTGGATGAATTCTCTAATCCATCTGTTGTGATAGCAACTAAAACTTTGTTTGGCTTTTCTTCTTCTTTAATCGATGAAATTTTGCTGTTAGTTTCATTTATTGTTATTCCTATAGCGTCCAATAAAGCAGTCGACCCTCTAGCAAAGTATTCTTTAGAAGTTAATGTCGGGACTTCTTTTATATTTTTTCCTTGATAGAGAATTTCTACTTTGTTGTCGAATAAGACTGTAGTCACTGTGCATTTACCTTCTAGCTTTCTTTGATTTTCAATCAAAGAATTAAATCCTCCAATAGTATCTTCAGCTAATCTCTGCATCGAACCTGATCTATCTAGTATCACTACTAACTCTGTTGAATTGTTCATATCTCTTTTCTCCTTTTTACGTTGATACTATATAAATAATTCGATGTAAAAAGGTCGCTTTGAAAGCGACAAATAATCAATCTAAAGTTTTTTGATTAAAAGAGAATAAATAGTTATTAATTTTCATCAAATCAAATATTTTATTAGTGATACAGTATTGAATAATTAAATCCCTTTCTATACTTTGACTCAATGCATATCCAGCCTTACCCAATAAGTCTTTAGTATCATCTGTGTTCAGATTTAAAGCTATACACAGTTTTAAAGCTGTGTCTTTGCTAGGCTGATAATCTGTTCGTCTTATTTTAGAGAATAACTTTCTATCTATTCCAGCTTTTTTATAGACATCGGAATCTTTTAGATTTCTCTCATCTATAAGTTTCAATAAATAATCTGAGAAAGATTTCTCTAAATTATCTTGTATTTCTTTTTTGAAAGATTCGTTAGTTGGAAAAGCTGCTAAACGAGGTGCTAGATTTCTTTCTTTAATCGAGAAGAAACATCTATCACCATGACCAACTCCAATTAAATTGCTAGAGATGTATTCTTTCAATTTACTTCTTTCTTCTATAGATATTAAGAAACTATTATCTAGAATACATAGATATACTTTCAAATCGTAATCCTCTTTTGTTAAATAATTTGAAATAGCTTTATAAGCAATTTCATATGCTTCTTTTTTAGGATACCCATAGATTCCTGAGGATATTAGAGGAAAAGCTATGGAATGAATATCATTTTGTTTTGCTAAATCTAGTGAATTTAAATAACATGATTCTAGCAATTTAGATTCATTATGATTTCCATCTCTATAGACAGGTCCTACTGTATGTATTATGTATTTAGAAGGTAGATTGAATCCAGGAGTTATTACTGATTCTCCAGTATTACAATGCCCTATTTCTAAGCAAGACTTATATAATTCATCATATCCAGCTTTAGAATATATAGCCCCACAAATTCCTCCCCCAGGAAGCAAATCATTATTTGCTGCATTTACGATAGCATCTACATTTAATGTTGTTATATCAGCGCTTATTAAATGAAATTCCATAGCCGTTTCCTTCTTTTAATTTATTTTATAACAAATGAGTTTGTTTTATTAATAGCATCTATAATTAATAAAGCTTAAAGATAGATAATAAAAAATGATATTTATTCTTTAGTGTATTTCTTATAATTAGAGCATAGGAGAATATTATGGATTTAAAAGAAAAAATAATAGATGTAAATAGAATATATGAAGGAAAGAAGATTAATGTAGATGTATTAAAGGTAAAGATGCCTAACAATAAAGAAGCTATAAGAGAAATAGTAGATAGAAAGAATGGAGTAGTCATTTTAGCTATAGATGATGAGAATAATGTTATAGTTGAGGAACAATATAGAAACACTTTTAAAAGAGGAATAGTAGGTTTACCTGCGGGCAAAAGAGACGGTGCTGAAGATTTATTAGATACAGCTAAAAGAGAATTGGAAGAAGAGACCGGTTATAAAGCTGAATCATGGGTTAGTCTAGGTGAATTTTATCCAGCACCAGCTTATTCTAATGAAATCATATATCCTTTCTTAGCAACTGGATTATATTTAGGAAATATTAAAAGGGATCCAGATGAATTTCTTAATATCATTAGAATGCCAATTAAAGAATTTGAAATTAAATGTATGGATGGAACTATAAAGGACGGAAGAACACTAATGACTTGGATGAAATACAGTAGCATCAAATAGAATCGAAATGTAATAGATATATAATTTGTTAGTTTTGAATTGAAAGAAGTATTTATTATTTGTATTAAATAAAACCCAAAATATAAGTATTTACAATCTTTTTATATCTTTAATCTTTGAAAAACAATAAAATATATACATGAGTAATGATTGTTTTGGAAGGGAGTATTATGGCTAATAACAAGAGTAAAAAGATTGATGATGTCATCGAATTGAACGATTCCAATTATGTCGTTAGAGATGTATCTTGGATGTACTTCAACAATAGAGTACTTAAAGAAGCAGCTAATGGAGATGTTCCTTTATATGAAAGATTGAGTTTTCTTGGAATTTATTCAAATAATTTGGATGAGTTCTATAAAGTTAGAGTAGCTTCAGCTAAGAGAATAGCTGAAACTAAAGGAAAAGAATTTAAAGATGAAAGAGAAGAAGCTTTGAATACGTTGAAGCAGATCACTAGTCTTACTGCTTTGTATTCAAAAGAATACGATGTTATTAAATCACATATATTTGATGAATTGGAGAAGAAGGGAATTCATCTTATAGATGAGAAGCATTTGAACAAATCTCAGCAAAACTTCGTTCATGATTATTATGTTAAAAATGTTGCTGGATATATAAATCCAATAATCATCTCTCAAAAAGCAAATCTTTCTGATGTCAATGACGCTCATATTTACTTAGCTGTTAAGATGTCTAAGAAAGGTACCAAGAAGTTAGGGTACGCATTGATTCCTCTCCCGGTTGGAATTACTGGTAGATTTATTAAACTTCCGGATATAGGAAATAATCATTATGTAATTTATCTAGACGATATTGTAAGATACCATCTTTCATATATATTTGAAGGTTTGGGATATGATACATTCGATGCGTATGCATTTAAGTTCTCTAAGGATGCTGAGATGGAAGTTGAGTCTGATCCAGAGGAAGGCGTTCTTCAATCCATTGCTCAAGCTGTAAAGACCCGTGTCAAGGGAATCCCTATTCGTGCAATATTTGGGGCGGGAATTCCAGATGATTTGAAGAATAAATTGATTAGATCTTTGGATATTGATGACTCAGATATGATTTCAGTTGGAGGACGTTATCACAATAATAAAGATTTGATGAAATTCCCATTCTTTGGCGATGCCTCATTAAAGAACGAGCCTTGGCCAACACATGAAATAGACTTAGTCGCTCAAGGAAAGAATATGATAGATTCTATTAGAGCAAAAGACTTATTGGTTCATGTTCCTTATGAATCTTTTGATGCCTTTATTAGATTCTTACAAGTCTGTGCAGTTTCTCCTAGAGTAGTTTCTATTAAAACTTCTATTTATAGAGCAGCCAAGAACTCTGAGGTTGTCAGAGCTTTGACTCAAGCTGCTAGAAACGGCAAGAAAGTCACTTGTATGGTTGAGCTTATGGCTAGATTTGATGAATCGTCAAATATTTCAATCTCACAAACTTTGAGAGATGCAGGATGTGAAGTTTTGACTGGTGTTGAAGGCTTTAAGGTCCACGGAAAGATTGTTTCAGTGAAAGTCAAGGATGGACCTGATATCGCAGTCATATCGACAGGCAACTTCCATGAAGGAAATGCCAGAACATATACTGACTGCCTCTTATTCACTGCTGATAAGAAGATTGTAAATGATATTAATTCGATATTTGAAATGATTGCTAAGCCTTATAAACAGCCTACATTCCAAAGATTATTAGTTTCGCCTAACAAAATGCAGAAGAGATTTAGTGATTTGATAAACAATGAAATAAAGAATCACTTGGCAGGCAAGCCTTCTGGAATTCAAATCAAGATCAACCATATCACTGATAAAGCTATGGTCGAAAAATTATATGAAGCTAGTAGAGCAGGAGTAAAGATAGATTTATTAATACGTGGTAACTGTTCTATGATAACTGGAATTCCAGGATTGTCAGAGAATATACATATTCATGCAATCATAGATAGATATTTGGAACACTCTAGAATATTTATTTTCCAAAATGGTGGTAAACCTCTTTACTTTATGGGTTCAGCTGATTGGATGCCTCGTAATTTATATAATCGTATTGAAGTTGTAACTCCAGTCTTAGATAAAGACTGCCAAAAAGAATTGCAATTTATATTTGATAGTGGATTCAACGATAATACGAAATCGTTTGTTGTAGATGGTAAAGGTCAGAATATAAGATATACTGACGGGTCTGGAAAGATTCGTAGTCAAGAAATCCTTTATAAGCATTATAAGAACAAGTAAGGATTGCTGGAATTAAAAATAGGGATAAAAAATCCCTATTTTTGATTGATACAGATATTTAGTATTCTATATTGATTTGAAATGCTTCGAAAATATCTCATATTTCGAAGCAAAAACAATTTATAAATCCACATATTTAAATGTGGTTTATTTCTTATAATCTCCTTTTCATGTCTAATTACTTGAAAAAAGTATAAAAAAATAGATGATTTTGTTGTAATCTAATTACTATATTGAAGGAAGGCTTTAGGCTCATGAAAAATGGATATTACGCTGGCATTGATGTCGGAACAAATGCGGGTAGACTTGTTATAAAAGATGTTTATCAGAATCAGAAAGGCCAGATAGTATCTGCTAGAATTCAAGAGATAAGAATTCCTTTAAGACTTGGTGCCGATGTCTTCTCTACTGGATCCATTAGCTTTAGGAAAGAAGAGCAATTGATAGATACTATGAAAGCTTTTAGATCTTTGATGAATATATATGGTGTTATAGACTATAGAGCTTATGCAACTTCAGCTATGCGTGAAGCCAAGAATGGATCAGATATCATTTGGAGAATTCGTAAGGAAACCGGAATTGATATGCAGATAGTATCTGGAGAAAAAGAAGCTCAGACAATCACTTCTATAATATCCGATATCCACTGTGATGAAGGTGTTTATTTGTCTGTCGATGTCGGTGGAGGATCCACTGAGATTTCTTTGATCAAGGACGGAAAGCCTATCGAATCGACATCCTTTGCTATAGGAACTTTGAGAATATTAGCTAAGAAAGATAAATTCGAAACATGGGGCAAGCTTAAGGATTTGCTCAATGAATATCATGATAAATATGGTGAGTTAAACATTATCGGAACCGGTGGAAATATCAACCGCTATTGGAAGATGTCTGAACACGAGACTAAGAAAGGTGTCAACATTCTTCGTGCTGATGAATTGAAGGCTTTATATAACGAGATCTCCGGCATGACTGTCGATGAAAGAAGACAAAAATATAAGCTAAAACCCGATCGTGCAGATGTCATTGTCCCGGCAGGAAAAATTTATTTGACCGCAGCCAAAATTATGGGAGCAAAATATTTCATAGTTCCTTTGATTGGATTGGGGGATGGAATTGTTGACGAATTGATTGAAAACTCAAGGAATGTAATTTAACAAATCTATATAATAAATATAAATTGTTAAGCTGACTTACTCCTCTCTAAAGCTCTGCTTTTAAAGAGGTTTTTTAATATAAGCTTATAAATTATTGATAGTATGAGTATGGCGGTAGCCATCAATACAATAGTTCCACCAGTGTTGATACTTAAAGGATATGAAATACATAATCCACTAACACCGCATATCAAAGATATTATTATTGAACTCAACATAGTAAATTTATAGCTTTTGCATAGTTGCAAAGAACTTGCAACAGGAATTACTAATAGACTTGATACGAGCAAAGATCCTATTATCGAAGATGCAACAGCGACTACACACGCTACGAGAATCGTGTTGATTAAATTCATAGCTTTTACTGGCACACCAGAAATTCTAGCTTCGCTTTCGCTATATGATGTATACATAATAGTTCTATAGAAGATCAAATTGAATAATATTGTTATTATTGATACACCTATTATTATCCATATAGAATCCCACTGGACTGTTATTAATGATCCAAACAAATATGATTCTATTTTATTTCCACTAGCCCATTTTGAAGTTAGAATTCCTGCAACTCCAACAGCAGTGGACATCACTATAGATAATGTCAATTCGGAATATTTTTTGAAATGGTTTCTAACTATTTCTATTATCATTCCTGCGACTATACTCACTCCTATCGCCCAAACAGTAGGCATTGTACCTGCAGCTAATCCTAGAGCTATACCACATAAGGAAGTGTGGGATAAGGTGTCGCCTATCATAGATAGTCTTTTTGTGGTCATATTCAATCCGATGATAGGAAGTATTATTCCGAGAAGAATTATAGCTATTAAAGCTCTTTGCATGAATGAATAAGCAAACATATGTATTTCCTCTTTAAAGCTTGTAACCTAAAGCTTTTTTCAACTGATCCAGATTGTTTTTCATTATCGAAATATAATTGTCAGTAGAAGACCAATTATTTATAGATACACCTTCAAATGCATTTAATTGAACAGTATCTATTTTGTATGTCGAATTAATTTTATGGATTTCATTAATTACTGTAGTTACATGACCAGGCTCATCTAATTCTTCTAGACAAATATAATGAATATCATTTGTCATTATATAATCGACAATTTTTGATATTTGAGATGAATTAGGTTCGTTATCGGCTATGTCGGCAATCCCATATTGGATTAGGCCATAATCTCTAGCTAGATAAGCGAAAGCTTCATGGGAAGTTACAAAGATATTAGTGGTGATTTTATCATTGACTAGAGCATTTGTATATTCATCATCTAGAGCGTTAAATTCATCTAAAGCTTCTTTTAAGTTTTCTTCATAGTAGCTTTTGTTGTCTGGATCTATTTCAACAATTTTGTCTGCAATAGATTTCAACATTATTTTAGAATCCTTAATTGATAACCATGCGTGTGGATCTTTAACCTTTGTCTCGACTCCATCGGAATCTTTTGTGTTAAAAAATTCAACGTTTGTCGTGGCGCAAAAATATTTATCCTTAGATGTCATATTTTTTGCATAGTCATCGATTCCTTGACCATATGCTACTAATAACTTTGCTCTTTCAGTTTTAGCGGCTATTTGAGGATCATTTGGTTCAAATCCATGTGGTTCATTCTCACCGACTATAGTTATTACATCTAATTTATCTTTGACTATTCTTTTTGTGAAGTCATACATAGGCCCAAATGTAGTAGATATTCCATTGAATGGCTCCATGTTACAAGAAAATAGTAATGAAGAACTAATTATATTTAGCATTATAAAACTATATATTTTTATCTTATTCATATTTTAAACACCTCTAATATTAAATTGAAATTCATTTTCATATTCAATATACAGTGTATTAAAAATGTTGTCAACATAAATTGCAAATAATTTTCAAATTCAATCTGCAAGCTTATTTACGTTTTATTTCATTTAGCTTTTTCGATAAATCTTTAGGGCTTAAGAAATATGCTAAAACAATGTAAAAAATAATTATCGATATTAAGCAAATGATTGGAGATATTATTGGGATAAGATAGTATGCATTGAAAATTGATATGCATGGATTGAATGATTCTTTTAATATCAATGCTATTAGCTGACCTAATCCTTCTCCAATTCCTATTCCCAATACTGTATCTATTATTGATAATAAGGAGAAACATATAAAGCTATTCTTTATTTGTCTTTTTCTCGACATTCCAGAGACTCTTAGCAATATGAATAATCTTTTATTTGAATTATAAAAGGATATTATCATTATTATTGCAAATATGGCAGTAAGCCCTATTGTTCCGTACATTAAGATTAACCAACTATTGTATTTATCGATTATAGAGTACGGATATTTACCATCAGCATCTAATTCAATCCTAGATTCAGAATCTGGAGTGCTTGAAATGCTATCCCAATATAATAGGGGTTCAATTATTTGATCTGCTTTAATTTTGTGCCTATTATCATAATTATTCCTAATTATCATATCGTATCTAGTACTTTTGTCTGTTATTGTGAAACCGTTGTTCAGCATAAAGTTATAAGAAAGAGCAGCTGTATTTAATGTGGCTGTATAATGCAATTCATAGTTATCATAAAACTCAGGCTCATATACACCGACAATGGAATAACCTAAATCTGTCAAATTAAAGAATTGGTTGGAAGCTTCATCATTTGTCAAATCATCATTTTCTTTAACAAATGATACATATGAATCATATGCATTTTTAGAAACTATTATTTCGTTTCTATTCTTCGGATAATTTCCTTTAATTAAATTTATCCCAAAGTCGGAAAAATTCTGGCCATATTGAATGGCTAGGACTCCAACAATTTTAGAATTTGGATCTGTTTTGTTTGTGATGAATATAGGATTGCTGTTGATCACTGAAAAAATGCTAGTTGAATCGATTTGATTTAAATCGATATCAGAATCTCTCTTTACATATAATCCAGGAGCTGAATTAATATAATTTTGGAATGTTATGTTAATTTTATTATTTGCTTCGTAAGTGTTATAAAAGCCGCCGAAAATAAAAGATAAGCAAGTAAATAAGGTGATAAATATCGAATAGACTGCATAAGATAATTTATTTAGTTTTATAGAACTTATTAATTCATTAAAGAATGAAGGATTATTCTTCAATAAAATAGATTCATTGTTTGCTTCTTCTCTATCTGATAAATGTTCATTTGCTATTAATTGTCCGTCCTTTAAATTTACAAAGATACAATTATCAGTTGTAAGTTCAGGAATCTCATCATGGGCAACCATGATAACAATATGATTCTTTGAAAGTTCAACCAATTTTTTGATGATTAAATTTCTACTTTTATCATCAAGGTTGGATGTAATTTCATCCAATAAAATAATAGGCTTTATTGAATATAAGCTTCTCGCAAATGCTAATCTTTGTCTTTCACCATAAGATAAATTTGATGCATTCTCATCAATGCAATTTCCTAATTCAAATTGTTTTAATAAAAGAATTGCTTTTTCTTTATTTTTGTTGCTATAAGGAAGAAGGATATTATTCAAACAAGATATATCATCAAATACAATGCTATCTTGTGTTAGATAACTGATATAAGTTTCGGAATAAGAGATTATATTTTTTGATGTGATAACTTGATTATCGATGGATAATTCTCCATCGTATTTGGAATCAATTCCACTTAAAATATTTAAAAGAGTGCTTTTACCAGCACCATTTTTACCTTTGATTATGTATATATGTCCAATCTCAAAATTGAATGATAAGTTCCTTAAGACTTCTAAATTTGAGAAAGATTTATTTATATTATTTAATGATAATTCCATATTGCTAATAAATCACTTTTGGATTTTGAGGATAGTATCCAAGATTACAATAGTGAGTTAATGTATCTTGTATTTCGTCATGTCCTTCCCACCAAGTGTTGTGCCATGATAATGTTCTCAAATGTACGCTGACATCGTATGCTAAGCTTTCTTTGTTGAATCCAACTCCATCTTTCTTCATTTCAAGTAGGACATATGATGTTAAATGATAACTTACAGTTCCTTCGACATGGTATTCAAATCTAAATTGCTCTTCATTTTTATTTGATGAACTTTTTTGCTGTGAGAATTGAGGGTCTGATGTTGTAATTGTTGTTGATTTTTGAAAAGAAAGGTTTAGTCCATAGCTTCTATTTCCTTCGATATAAGCCCCTTCTCCCATATTAAAGCCTCCTGAGAATCCACTACCAAAATTATATTGCCCACCAAATGATGTTGTTACTGATATTTCAGATGTCGAACTTTGAGGCCAAGCTGCTTTTACGACGAAGGAAGAAGACTTATCATTTCCTTGCTGTATTTTTTTAGGGATGATATGGACATAACCATCTTTTAAATGATGAACAGAATCATACGTTTTATCTCCATTATCATATGCTACATTTCCGGGCACAAATACAGTATGAGTTTCAATTAGCATTAAGTCAGAATTACTTGTAAAATCGGCATAGTATACTTTTGTATCGTAGTAGTAATAACATGTCTTGGCAGAATTATTGTAATGAGTATCAAAATCAGAAAACAATTTAAATTCGCTGGAATTCAAAGAAGAATTAGCTTCTTTTTTATTTAATTCTATATTTTTAATTGCATATGTATTAAAGGTATTAGTCAGAGAAATTATCGGCAAAATTAGCAAAAAGACAAGTTTTTTCATATTGCAATCTCCTTTTAACTATGCTCATAATATACTAGCATAATTTTATCAATTCCAGATACATTTATGTTAAAATGTGATACCTGTTCAGAAATAAAAAAAGATATTTATAATAAAAATATGGATTACTCGTATAACATAAAAGATTTATGTGTTAAATTTGATGATAGGCAAATTTTAAAGAATTTGTCTTTTTCTCTTAGCAAAGGATTATGTGTTATTAAAGGAAAAAGCGGGTGTGGGAAAAGCACTTTAATTGATATTTTGCTAGGTTTAGGAAGACCCGATAAAGGAAAAGTTTTTTTGTTTAATAAAGATATATATGAAATGCCTTCTTCAAAAAGAAGAGAATATGTATTTAGTTTTTGCTCTTATGCTGGTCAAAAATCATCTCTCATTTATGAATATTCATTAAAAGAAAATTTTAATATTCTAAATAAGTCTAAAGAAGAATTGAAGATGGTCGATGAATTAATTAAAGATTTTAAATTTGATGGATTGGAAAATAAAAAGATATTGGAATTAAGTGGTGGTGAAAGACAAAAAGCAGAAATAATATCTTGCTTATCAGCGAAACAATTTATCTACATTTTAGATGAACCATTCAGCTCTATAGAAAAAGAAAGTAGACTTATTTTAAAGAAAAAGCTTTTGCAATTATCTAAAAACAATCTAGTTATTATTGTTGATCATTCCGATACATTAAATGATATCACGCCTGATACTAGTATTAATTTTATTGATGATAGAGTTGAAATTAATTCTAATAGAAATGAAAAAATATCAATTCCTATCGTTTATAAAAATAAAGAAAAAATTAGTTCTTTTAGCCTTTTAAAATCTTATTTGCTAAATTTTAAATTGGATTTTGTGATTAAATCATTACTAATACTATGCATTTTTATCTTCTTCGGATTAACTATTAGTTTTACAAGTACTAATACAGAAAACAAAATATATTCAGGTGATACTTTGATGCAAGATCCGTTCGCATATCATCGTATTAATTCAGCAGATGCATATCCTTTTGATGAAAAAATAATTGATATGATCGATGATGACTATTTATCCGAGTGTATAACATTAAAAGTGTCAGAAACCATTGTGGAAGATAATGTAGGATATACTAAATTGAATGACATTATTTTAATGTCGATTAATGATGATAGGATTGAGAATAATTGTATTTATTATAAAGACGGCAGTCACAACATACTGTCGAATAATGAATTCTATTTAGATGGTAATATGATGAGAAAAGAAGAATTATCTGATTATAATTGCCCGGATTTTTATATAGCTAAGTCAATCTTTGAAGGATATGAATCAGAAAAGTCTTTAATAGTAGTTTCTAATGATATCTTTAAGAAATTTTTAAATGATGGATTTTCATCTTTGTCTTTACAACGCGGCAATCTATATTTACCTGTTAATTTTACAATTAAAGACTCAAAGATTTATTATTCTAATAATGGATATGGTAATCCATTCATAGTAGATCCTAGTAAAAGAAATTATTTAGCATTAAAAGGTTTAAGAGAAGACACTGAAGTTGAATTGCTTTCTGAGGAAAAAATTATTTATAAAATTAAAACAACAGATTCAAGTTCAAATGATAATGTTATTTCTCCTGATGTATTTAGAAATTTACTTTCTCAAGTGACAAGAGAAGAAATATTATTTTTTAATAAATTTAATTATTCATTAGTTGCGGACAAAAAGACAATGAAAACATTGGTGGATAATGGACTAGGCAATCATTTATCATTCAAAGCAGATTTAATAAAGTTTTCATTATCTGTAGAATCAAATAAATTCTTATTGTTTTTATATTTATTTGTAGGATTTGTTATTGTTTTTATCATCTATTTATTTTTCAGTCTTAAAGGATTAAAGAAATGGTCTATCAGTATTTTTGAGTTTTATAAATACAACGGACTATCCACGAAGAAATATATATACAATTACTTAATGATTTACATGATTCCGCTCGTTATTTCTTTGTTGCTTTCTATCATTCTTTATTATTCATGTTTTGTTAATCTTTCAAATTATATATTGATGATCGATATGTATGGATCGACAAGACCTGATGGATTTTATTATTATTCAAAGGAACCTCAAATTCCATTTTATGATCATATTAATTCTCAATTAGCTGTATATACATATGAGAATGTATTTTTTATCATTTTTATATTAGCTTTATTTGTATTCTTTATTATTCTTTTATCTATATTATCAGTTAAAAGAAAGAAGAAATAGACTATTACCGAAATAAAATGATTTAATTTGTTTTATTCTATATGGAGTTATTAGGAGAATAAAATGGATATTATTGAAAGATTTAAGAAGTATGTCAGTTTTGATACAACTTCATCTGAGACGATTAGACCAGGGAAAGCTTCTACTGATAGACAATATGCTTTTGGTAAAGAAGTAATTTATAAAGAATTGAAGACTTTTAAGCCTGATGAATTGGATATTAATGGCTATGGTGTTGTTCGTGCTGTGTTTAAACCTTCAGAGGAAGAAACTCTTCCTAGAGTAGCTTTGTTTTGTCATATGGATACTTCACCTGCTGCTAAGGGAAGTGATATAAAGCCTAGAGTTATCAAATATGAAGGCGGCGATATCGACTTTGGACATGGTGTTGTCCTTCATGCCAAAGATTATCCTTATTTGAAGAAGTCTATCGGACATCAATTGATTATTCCTGATGGAACAACTTTATTAGGCGGTGATGATAAGGCTGGGTGCTCAGCTGTAATGGATTTCCTTGAAAAACTCCCTAATCATCGTTGCAAGCATAGAACTTTGGAAATTCATTTCACCACTGATGAAGAGACAGGTGAGGATGCTAAACATGTATCAATGGATAAAGTCAAAGCCAAGTTTGGAATCACAGTCGATGGTGAAGATTTGGAAGAAATAAACATAGAAACATTCAACGCCTTAGCTATGCATGTAGATATCAAAGGATTCAATATTCATCCAGGTGCTAGTAAGAATAGATTGATAAATGCCAATATGCTAGCTATTGAATTCGACAGATCTTTACCTTGGTTCCAAAGACCTGAATTTACTGAAGAGAGAGAAGGATTCTATCATCTTTGCAATATGACTTGCTCAGAAGAGCATGCAACAATGGAATATATTATTCGTGATCATGATCTTTCTAAGGCTATGCATATGGCTGAGATTGCTAAGCATGCCGGTGATATTCTCAATGAAAAGTATGGTGAAGGAAGAGTTACTGTGACTGTAGTCGATACATATCATAATATGATTGAAAAGATTAATGAATGCCCTGAATCCATCGAGCTTATAACAAATGCATTCAAGGCTTTGAATGTTCCTTATTCATTTGTTGCCGTTCGTGGTGGAACTACAGGATCCCAGCTTTCTTTCATGGGACTTCCTACTCCTAATATCGGAGATGGAGACTTCAATCCTCATGGAAGAATGGAATATGTCGATGCCGATCAGATGGCTATGACTTCTAAGATCTTAGCTCAAATGTTCAAGGACTAATCTATATAAACATTAATTGCTCACCATCGAAAGATGGTGAGTTTTTTTGTTGGTTAAAACAAATTGCTTTTTTGTTTTTAGTTAATGATAAAACGTGCAACATTAAAAAATAGCATTAAGCCTAATGCTATTTAATGTCTTATTTATTCTTTTTTTGTTGCTTTTCCACTTCTTCATTTTTGAAAATGGATAAATAACTACCGTGATCCTTGAATGTATAATCTTGCTCATCCAAGAAATCTTCCATAGGAAGTGCCATCTCTTCGGGGTCGGCACCCTCAGCCATGCTCTTTTGGAAAACTACTCCAACAGTTCTAAATATGATTATTAAATCATATATAGTGCTTTGATTTTGGATGTAATATAAGTCGTATTTAAGTTTGTCTTCAAATGATGTGTGGTAAGTTGCAGAGACTTGTTGAAGTCCAGTGAGTCCAGCTTTGACATTATATCTATATCTGTACAATGGATTGGTTCTAATAAAGCCATAAACAAATTCAGGTCTCTCAGGACGAGGTCCTACCCAAGACATATCGCCTTTAAGAATGTTTATTATTTGAGGAAGCTCGTCGATTCTTGTAGCACGTATTATTCTTCCAATCTTAGTTATTCTCGGATCGTTTTCGCTAGCTAATTGTGCACCACCAATCTTTTCAGCATCTACTCTCATCGATCTAAATTTATATATCTCAAACGGTTTTAATCCTTTTGTTAATCTGGTCTGCTTATAAAAGACAGGACCTCCATCTTGACATTTTACAAGCAAAGCCGTCAACAACATAATAGGAGACAAACAAATAAGAGCTATCAAGGAAACGATTATATCGAAAGCACGTTTAACAAAAGCTTCTACAGAATCGATATATAAAGGTCTTTGTTCAAATGCCATCTTTTCATTTACGTGTGTGAGTGTTCCATCTAAGAAGACTATGTCAAAGTATGAAGAACATACGAAGATATCTTTGTTCTTGCAAGAAGAAAAATAAAGAAGCAAGGCTTGTTTATTCTTGGCCGTAAGACTATCTAATAAGATAATCGTATTCACTTTTTTAACTTTAGTATATATATCCTCGGATATTTGACCATCTACTTCATAGAAAACATATCTGATAGTACATTGCTTTTTGTTTTCTTTAATCATCTTCTTGCTCAATATTTGAGCATCTTCTTTAGGTCCGACTATGATCACTCTTTTCTTGTTTGATTTGTTTATTACTTTTAAAATTATCCTTATGATTAATAGTATGAATGTATAGACACATCCATCTATAGCACCCATTGCAATATATGCATAATATAGATTTGATTCAGAATTGATTATTGCTTGTCTAAACGCAGTACACAAAGTAAATGTGGTGACGTTTATTAGGACTGATAATATTAGCGAATAGCATGTCGTTCTTAGAACACCTTTTGTGAGTGAGATGTTTTTGAAGAAGAATTCACATGCTATCAAAATGATGAATGATAAGATGTATGGTAATATTGTTATCGACCACAATTCTTTCGAGAAAGGATTGAATCTTAATGGTGCTGCCACCATTCCTCCTTGAGCAATATCAATCCATGAAGCTATATATGCTGATAAAGGAATTGCGATGATAGCCATGAATATAGTCAAAACTTTTTCAACAATTTTCAATCTTCTCTTCCAAGAAATAGACTTTGAGAAAAAGTTATCATCATCTATGTAAGTTTCAGGAATTTCCAATTCTATTGTTGTTAATCCTATATCTTTTTTTGGCTTTGGTTCTTGTGATTCCATATAAAAACCTCTTGTGAATATGCGCAATTATATACTAATGTGAAATAACTAGCAAATAACTATAACTTATAGGTACTTTTTAGACTTTCTTATACTATATAAGTATTCTAAATAAAGTTACTTAAAGCTTGGGTGCTTTAAGTTTTAAGTTATTTTAATTATTTTTTTGTTGTTAGTTTGAATTGTGTTATACTCATTTTCGACCCGTGAATTAGCGAAAGGAGCTTTGTTTTATATTATGAAATTTAAGAGAAGTGCTTTGTTTTCAATTCTTTTACTTCCTTTGATGTTGACTAGCTGTGGCGGAAATACGCCTACTACTACACCATCAAATCCAGGAAGTGGTTCTACTACTGAAAAGCCTACACCAGATTCTACTAAACCTACAGACAAGGATTCGACTACATCGTCACCTACTGGAACTACCGAAGATAGTGGAGATGTGGATCCTAGTGAGACTCAATGGAATGAAGAAATCATTCAATTGATGCAAGAACATTTGGGTGGAAATGTCATTCCTGATGTCTATATTGGTAAAAGCAATCAAATTGAAGGAAAATATGTTGAAGATGATAAAGAGGACGACTATTTATCCAGTGTTGTATTGACGGGTGATACATTTGTTGCATCTAACTTAAAAGATGCTATTGAAACATATAAGAAATATGGATATGAAGTCGTATTTGTTCATAATGTCTTCACAGCAGTTAATGAAAAGAATCATTTGACAGTTATCGTTTCTTCTACTGATGATAATTTGTTTGAATTGCGTGCTTATTATGATGAACCATTTGATTCTTCATCTGTCACAGAGTGGAATGATGATGTCAAGGAAGCCATGCTTGAGCATTTCGGACAATTTAGCACAGTTGTTCCCTTTACATATTTAGGAACTCAAAATTATAAATGGACATTTTTGGATACCGGAGTAAAGATTGGTGAGAGCTCTACGGTTCAAACCACAGCAGATGAAGATTTTGTTGTTACTGGTGGAATTTGGAACGATGATGTTGTATCAATCTTCGAAAGCACATTTGCATCTTGGACAGATGCAACTAAGGAAGATGATCCTGTCACAACTAAGAGAGCATCTTATACAACAGCTAATGCTAGTACATTTACAGCCACTTTGGAAGAAAAGAACAACAAAGCTCAGTTGAGTGTTGAATTCAATGAAAAGTTTGATGCTGAGAATCAAACAGCTTGGCCAGAAGCAGTTAAGACTAAATTCAATGCATCATTTGGCGATTTAGAAATTCCTTATGTCTATTTGGGAGCTACTTATCCTAGAGTTGATGCTACCAACACAAACAGTGCTAGAGTTACAGTTTTAGGAAAACATTGGGATGATGCAATCTTGACTAGCGCCAAGGCTTCTTTTGAAGCAGATGGTTGGACTAGCGAGGCTGTTGAAGAAGGCTCTAATTCAGCTAAATTCTCTAAATCTGTCAACGGACAAACAATCACGGTATCTATTACAAAGATGCAAGATACAAATGGAACTCCCCGTTTGTCTGTCATGAAGAGTGAAGAATACAACGCTGATACATTTACAGCTTGGCCAGAAGCAATTAAGACTAAATTTGAAGATATGTTTGAAGATACTTTGGATGATACACTTCCTAAGGTCTATATTGGAACAGCTAATCCCTCTATCAATGGTGATATGACAACATCAAATAAAATGGATGGATCTAAAGTAACTTCTTACGGACAGTTAATTATCGATGGTGGTCATTTCGATGATAGACTTTTGTCTGAATTCGATACAAAGTTCAACGAAGAATCTGGATGGATAGTCGCAAACGAAGACTATGACTCATATGGAAGTGGCTATAACGATGATAAGAGTGCCGTCTATAGAGTTGCTCTTAAGAAAGTAGGAAATGAAGTATATAAGGTATCTTTGTTCTCTTTGTATGAAGATACTTCTGTGTCTTTAGACAAGACAGCATTCCTTGAAATTACTAAATCAGTTGATGTTAATGTTTCTACTAAATGGAGTGATGAAGCTAAGAAGACATTTGAGAATGTTTTAGGAACTGATTTTGAGATGCCTTTCTTCGACGTTGGATCAAATAGTGGAGAAGCTTCAATTACTGGCTATAATGGAGAGCTCAAAATCAACTTCTCTTATACTCGTGGAACATTGAGCACAGGAATTTGGAAAGTTTATCAAGCTTTGAAGGCTGATGGTTGGACTTTCGCTAAGCTCGGTCACAATATGTATCGTACTCAGTACAATGCTAACTGTGATTTCGATTATATCTCTGCTTCTAAGAAGGTTGATGATGATAAGACGGTTGTAATCGAGGTCGAATCAAATTCCAATGGCTATTTGTATGGAACAGTTGCAACTCAAGAAAAATACAACAAGTCTAAAGCTGCTTCTGATTGGACTAGCGATATTACAAGTGAGATTTCTACTAAATACGGACTCACATTGCCTTATGTCTATTTAGGAACCACATCCCCTTATATCACTTATGATGAAGGCCGTGGCGGCAATGAAATCATGTGCATTTGGGGTAATGCAAAGGATAATCAAATTTTAGTTGATGCTAGAACTGCATTTATTGCTGCCGGATTTACTATCGATGAAAGTTCATCTAGCAGTGAAGAACTGGTTGCTAAGTATACAAAGACTAATAACGATGCTTTGACTGCTGATTTGGATTTGTCCGAGGATAGACCTGTTCTCAAACTTTCATTTGTAGAAGGATTTGATCCCACAGCAGGAACTGAATGGACAGCCCCTATTAAGACTGCATTCAGCTCTTATTTGACAGGTGAGAATGCTGTTCCTTATATCTATTTAGGAACTATTGCACCTACAGTAAGTGCCTCCAATAACCAATATAAGGTCACTGATTCAACTACCGGTGCTGAGACTTTGATGAATTCCGATACGAAGTCAGTCAGTGTTATCGGTGGAAATTGGAAGGATGAAGTATTAGACTTGGCTAAACAAAAGTTAGATGCTGATACAACTGATGGTGGATGGCATGCTGAATCTACACAAATAGAAAGTGGCTGGAATACAAGCTCTGCAGTCACTGCTTATAAAGATTTAGGCAATAATAAATACTTGCGTTTGAAAATTTATAAGAATGGCAATGATAAGATTGAAATGGATGTATTCTTTGATACAGAAAACACTCAATCTTATAACGAGAATCCTACTAACTGGGCCTCAATTAAGTATGGGGGATACACTGCTACCGAATATTTAGAGGATAGATTTGGAACTACTGGTGCTGCTGATATTCCTAACTTCTTGTATTTTACTAAGAATGATTCAAGTGTGTCTAGCACTTCTGTAAGTGAATCTGGTGTTTCTAATAGAAGAGTCTCATTCAATAATTATTCTTCTGAATTGACTTCATATTCAATTTACAAGTCTATGGAAACGTTGACTTCCAAAGGATTTACAGTTACTTTGAATCCTTTTGCTAAAGGTTCCTTGCCTGGATTTACAGCTACTAAGACTACTGACAACGGAGATTTCGTGATCGATTTCAAACCTGGTGATGGTGATATGAGCTTAAATGATGATGGATATCTTAAATATGGAATCAATCATGGATTTAAAGTATATATCTATAATTATGAGAAGTTTGATGACAGCAAGACTGATTGGGATAGTAATATTAAGAATGCCATGAGTTCTAATTTGAATGGCTATGTATTACCTTACTTTGATTTGGGTGCGACTTGGAACGATACTCTTAAGTCCAAATTCTCATCTAACAAATTGACCATTACTGCTTATAACTATTCTGAAGATGAGTTTGACAAGGCATATACAGCTTTGAAGAGTGGTGGATGGGATATCTCTTATTCTTATTCAGTTAAGGATGGCACAATATACAAGGGGTTGAATGGAAAGTATGAACACGAAGGCAAAACATTCGTGTTAGATATGACTCCTTATATCTCTGGATTCGTTAAATATGTGACTTTGACTATTCAAATTGTATAATAATAAAGTCTAATCATATATTTGGAATAAAACTAGATTTCTAAATGAAATCTAGTTTTTTTGCTGTTAAAAAATTATATTAATGCTTATAAGTTGTTTGATGTTTATACAATATACGGAACCGCTTTCAACAAAAAACATAAGAAAAAATAAGGCTTGAGTTCTTTTCATTATGATAAACTATTTTTGCTCTAAAAAGCAAAGGGAGCATATGTATTATGAAACACAAAAAATCACTAACATTTTCTATTTTTTTATTACCATTGTTGTTGACTAGTTGTGGAAATCCGAATAGTTCAACTCTTTCTTCTCCGACTTCTACTAAGCCTGGTTCTACTGTTAATACTATACCTACTTCAAAGCAAACTGATACTGGTGCAAAAGCGACAACTTCTTCCACACCTGATGAGCCTGAAGATGATCCTGATATCATCAAACCAGAGGATTCTCCTTGGAGTGAAGAAGTCACTAAAGCTATGGTCAAGTATTTAGGAGGCAACATTTTGCCTTATGTCGATATTGGAAAAGATATCGACATTAAATGGAATGAGAATGACTCCAAAGATAACTATAGATCGAGTCTCGTATTGACTGGCGAGAAATTTGTCGAAGCAAATTTGACAGATGCTGAAAACTTATACGATGGGTACAGCTGGTCTACTATGGTCTATGACACTAGTTTTTATGCTAAGTCAGAGAAACAACATCTTCAAATTTCAGTTACTAGTAATAAAGATTTGTTTGAATTGAAGGCTTATTATACAGAGCCATTTGATCCTGAAGCTGTCACTGATTGGAAGGATGAAGAGAAGACTAAGCTAAAAGATTATTTTGGAAAGTATTACAACATTCCTTTCGTATATTTGGGAACCACTAATTATTCAGTGGAATTTAACGATGACATTTCTAAAGTGATGGTTGTGACTGGCGGAACTTGGAACGATCAAGTCGATCAAGTTTTTGAAGATGCTTTTGCTGGAACTACTTGGGTAGTTGAAGTAGATACTGAAGATGCATCTAAAGAAATTGCTACCTATACAGATGAATTGAGTGGAACCACAGTGGTTGCTACTTTAGCAAAAGGAACAGGTAATAAAGCTACTATGACAGTAGCTTTGAATGAAATTTTCAGCAAAGAGAATCAAACTGACTGGCCATCAGATATCAAGACTGAAATATCTAATATCAGCAATGGTAAGACGCTTCCTTATGTCTATTTAGGCGCTGTTCATCCTACAATTGATTCTACTAATACAAATTCAAGGAAATTAACTTTATCAGGTGGTTTGTGGGACAATTCTATTTTTGATGATGCTAGAGAAGCTTTTGTAACCAATGGTGGATGGACTGAAGTCAAAGAGACTGAGACTGATAAAGTAGAAGCTGATCAAGCAGATGATGCAACTGACAATGATACTGATACACCATTAGGTGAGACTAAAGTCGAGTTTTCATTAGCTGGAGAACATGATAGTTATAAAGCTACTTTAACAAAAGAAGCAGCAAAGACTGAAGGTGAATATTATCCTAAGCTAGTTGTCACTAAGACAGAGAACTATGATCCATCTACAATAACTGCGTGGACTCAAGCTATTAAAGATGGGTTTGCAGATAAATTCACCGATGGAATTGACGAAATTCTTCCTTTTATGTATTTGGGAACAGCTTCTCCTTATATTGATACGACTACATATATAGATGATAGTGAAATGGTCATTTATGGTGGGGCGTATAATGAAAAAGTCGTAACTTTATTCGATCAAGTATTTGAAGAAGACGGATGGTATGTAGCAAGTGAAATGAATACTTATTCTAAGGATTCATCACGTGGCACTTATGTTTATAGAGCAGCGGTGAAAAAATTTGACAATTTAGATGCTACATATAAAGTTGGATTATTCACAATTGGAAAAGGTGAAAACATAACTACATCGTTTGAAATTAGAAAATTTGTTAATAGGTCTTTAACAGCTAATACTGATTGGACGGCTGAATCAAAAGAAGTTGTTTCTAGTATTTTAGGAAGTGATGTTGAAATTCCATTCTTCGATACAGGAAAAGATGCTGATGAAATTAAATTTGGTAATGGAGTTTTGACTATCAATAATACATATGTTCATGATGACGCTGTATCTCACTTGGTAGGCTTCTATGATACATTTAAAGCAGCTGGATGGGATGTCACATTAACTTATCGTGGTGATTTCTACTTCACTACTTCTTATAATTCTGAGTGTTATATTGATAAAGTTTATGCGACTAAGACATTTGGTGATGAAAAAGTATTTGTAAAAGCTGAATTAGCAAGAAATGGAAAAAAATCTGGTCAAAAGACAACTATAACTGCCGGCTTTGAAGCTACATACGATAAGGAAAACGCACTTACTGACTGGAGTGATAGCTTGAAAGAAGCTATGCAGACAAATCTAGGATCAGTGTTACCTTATATTTATTTAGGTACAAACCGTCCTATTTATACTTACAATGAAACTAGTAAAACAATGCAAATTTGGGGTGGAGACTGGGGAGATACTAAGACTAACCCTGTTATTGCAGAAGCAAAACAAGTTCTTATAGATAATGGTTTTACTATTAATAATGTAACTACAAACACAACCACTTTAAATGCGACTAAGACATCATCTGATGGAAAATCTTTAACCGTAAAGTTAACCAAATCTTATTCAAGACCTTTGATTACTTTGACTGATGTTGAAGCTTTCTACGATGGAACAGTTACTGATTGGTCTACTGATGTAAAGACTATTTTAAAGGATGATTTGAAAGGCGAAACTTGCATTCCTTTCATATACTTAGGAACAGCTACTCCTTATATTACTAAGAATGAGAAAGTAACTGATGAATTATATGTTCAACTTGCTGGTTCTACTTGGAATAGTGAAGTTATAGATTTGGCTAAAGAAAAGTTGGATGCTGATACAACGGATGGTGGATGGCATGCTAAAATAGTTGAAGGAACTACTCAATCTATTCAAGCTTATAAAATCTACAGTGATAATTCTGCTTTGCGTTTGGAATTGAAGAAAAATTCTGCGACTATTAATAAGGTTAAAACTCCTATCGTATTAAACATTTATTATGATAAAGTGGACTCGACTGCTACAGTTAAAACCTGGAATGATTTAACTGATGCTACTGCGACTAAAGATTCTAATAAGTTGAGTACTGCTATGGCATCAGTATTTGACAATAAAACTATTCCAGAATTCTTACTCTTAAAAGATGGATTAAAGTTACCTAACGTGTTATCGGCAACAACGGAAACTATAAATAAATATGTTCGTTTCTATTTAAGTAATGTTGAATTTGCACCATCAAATTTGTATAGAATAGCTGATACCCTTGAAAATGCTGGATATGAAGTTGATTTGGATGCTTTTGGTCATGCAGTTTACCCATCAATAGTTGCTCATATCAAAAATACAGATGGATCTCAATTCTATATTCATATTTCTACATATTCATCATCATATCCTAGTGCAACTGCCACCAATCCGACTCAACCTGGATATGATGTGAGAATTGTTTATTTGCCTTCATATTCAAATTATTCTTCTATAACTGAATGGAATGATAAGACTAAAGAATATATGGAAACAAAGTTTGGATTTGTTCTTCCTTATTTCAATATAGGAGCTAGTAAAACTGGATACTTTACTTCATATGCTTCGCCATCGACAAATGCTACTTCTGATAGAATTTATTTTACTGGATATAATTATGATGCAGATGAGTTTAACAAAATTACTACAGTTTTAGATGCGGATGGTTGGTCGACATCTATGTCATATGAGGCTCCAAGCTCTAAATCATATGCTTTAACAAAAGTAATTACAGCAACAAAAACAATAGGTGATGATGTGTTTGTTTTTACAGCTAAGCCTAATTTGTATTGCAAATATTCTTCAAGTGCTATTTATAGTGTTACCTATTCAATACAAAGATTTGATTCTAAATTTACTATTTAATAGATAGAAAATAAAAATGAGAATTAACTGCTGACTCCTATAAGGATTCAGCAGTTTTTTATCTTAACAACTTTAAATATTTATTGGTCTATATGAATGCGATGAACTACGACGAGAATCAAATGGATGATATTGTTCAAGTCTTGACTGATGCAGGATGGACTGTCAAGGAAGGGCATAATAACCTAATGCTATGTATAAATTAGCTAAATCGATACAAGCTATTTATAAGGATTCCAAGACTGGTTACTACTATGAAATAAATGTTATTCCTGAAATATATTGGACTTATTTTGCTTTCCAGTATTTCAAAACTATAATTACATTTGTAAAGAATGTGCATCCATCCTTTGGATTTAATGATCAGTTAAACAGCAATTATTTAATTTTCTATGTAAATTTATATAAGCTATTGAGCTTTTAAAGCTCAGTAGCTTATTTTTGTATATCACTTAACAAAATTAAAGTAGATAACTCAAATAGAAAATAAAACTTAACACTTTTAGGTTTGTATACTTAATTATAAATTAAATTGATAAAGGTATTAACATTTAAAAATGTTGTGTTATTATATTTTCAGCTCAAAAGAGCGAAAGGAAATGTGTTATATGAAATATAGAAAAATTTTAAGTTTTTCAGCATTATTGTTACCTATTCTTTTGACTAGTTGTAATCCTACTAATCCAACTAGTACAGTGTCGACTCCTAAGGCTACTGATACTGGTAAGCCTTCTACTGCTACACCTAAGCCTGACGTCCCTAAATCTGATACAGGTGCGGGTGGCGGAAGCAAAACTACAATTACCTCTACTACCCCTGTTGAAGAAGATGATCCCGATATCATCAAACCAGAGGATTCACCTTGGACTGAGGAAGTTACTGCTAGCATGGTTCAATATTTAGGAGGTAATATTCTTCCTTATATCGATATCGGTAAAAGCATAGATGTATCTTATGTAAGTGATGATGCTAATGATGGATATAAGTCCTATCTTCTTTTGGTCGGAAATAAGTTTGTCTCATCCAACCTTCAAGATGCTAAGGATACTTATATCAGCTATGATTGGGGTTGTATGGTTGTCAATAGCATTTTTGTCGCAAATAGCGACAAGATTGACATCGATGTTATAGTCGAAGCGAATAAAGATGGTTTGTTTGAATTACGTGCATATTGGTCTGAAAAATTTGATGATACTTCCGTAAGTGATTGGACAGATGAAGAAAAGGAAGATATGAGTGACTATTTGGGTGCCTTTGATATCATACCTTTTATCTATTTAGGAACTAAGAATTATAAAATCGATTTCTCAGCTGATGCTACAAAGGTCATGACTATCACTGGTGGTACTTGGGACGACCAAGTATGTGATATCTTCCAAGAAACTTTTGCTGATCCTATCTGGACTGTAGCACAAGATCCAAAGGATATGAGCAAGTATACTGCCACTTATACTGCTGATAATGGAAGTGTATTAGTAGCTACTTTAGGTACATATCATAATAAAGCACAGGTGGTCGTATCTTTGGATGAAAAGTTCGATAACACTAACCAGGATCATTGGTCTAAGACTGTCAAAGATAACATAGCCAAGTCTTTGGGTGGACTTACTTTACCTTATATTTATTTAGGAACAGTCAGCCCTGAAGTTGATTCTTACAATACAAATTCAAGAAAATTATATTTGAAAGGAAAACTTTGGGATGATTCTCTCTTGACTAAGGTCAAAGAGACACTTGAGGGTGATGGTTGGACTGAGCAAGTTGCTGAAGCAGAGGCTGATGATACAGCTGAAGAGACAAGCAAGACGTTCAGTAAAACTGTTGGAATCAATGATTATAAGGCTGTCATCAAGAAGAACATCGATGGAGATCCTGTTTTTGTAGTTTCCAAGACTGAAATATTCACACCTTCTTCACTGACTGCATGGCCGGATGATCTCAAGACTCAATTCACAGCTAAGTATACGGATGGAATGGATGAAATTCCATTTGTATATATAGGAACTACAACTCCTTATGTGGATGGCAGTGTGGATAAATATGATCCTAACTTCATCATTTGTGGTGGAAAGTATGATGCAAAGATTATCGAGTTATTCGATACTGCATATGATTCCGATAGTGGATGGACTTTGATAAAAGATTTCGATTCATCTAAGGATTACTCGAGTAGATGCTTGGTTCAAAGAATAGCTCTCAAGGAAATCAACGGAAATGTTTATAAGGTTGCTTTATTCAAGGATGGAAAAGACGATGACGAAACTGCATATATCGAAATAGCTAAGTCTGCTGTTATGCCTGCAACTACTGCTACTGATTGGTCTGAAGGAGCTAAGTCTGTCATAAAGACTTTAGGTGAAAATGTATCTATTCCTTTCTTTGATACAGGCAGTACAGAAGATGAAATCAAGTTTGCTGATGGTAGTTTGGAATTCAATCTAAAATTTAGTTACGACAATATTGAAAGCTTCATGTTGAATACAAAGGCTGCTTTCGATACTGCTGGATGGGATACCCAGTTGACGATGTGTACTTCTTTGTATTCTCATGATGAAGCATATATCAAAGGTTTGTATGCTACTAAGGCCTTTGATGATGGTAGAACGTTGAAGATTTCCTTCAAGTATTCTAATAGTTCTTATAGTCCTTCTATTTCAAATACAATTTCATATGATGAAACATACGATGAGGACAATGCTCCTACCGCTTGGACTAGTGAAATCACTAATACTTTGCATACAGCATATGGTGAGGATTTTGATCTTCCATACTTATATTTGGGAACAAAATATCCTATGTATACATATGATGCAAAGACCAGGGAATTCAATATCTATGGAAATGCATATGATAGCAAGATATTCACTAATGCTAAAGCAGCATTTTCTTCAGATAAAGGATTCGTTTATGATTCGAGCAGATCCTATAGCACATCCCTTTACTTCACGTATAAACTAGCTAATAAAGATATTTTAACTCTTCATATAGCTAGGGACATTTCAACTGATGTTCCTTATATCAAGATTACTTATCAGGAAGGATTCATTCCTGAAAATGGTAAGGAGTGGACCGCTGAAATAAAGACTGCTTTCTCACAGGAATTTGGAAGCGAATCTGCTATTCCATATGTCTATTTAGGAACAGTCTTACCTTCTGTTGCAACGAAGACCATAGGTACAACTATGAATGTTATCACTATCACTGGAAGTGATTGGAACGATGATGTATTGGAATTGGCTAAGACTAAACTGGATGCTGATACTGCTGATGGAGGCTGGCACGCTGATTATTGTTCTGCATCCTCTTCCTATGCTACATCTAAGGATTGTATGGGCGGATATAAGAAGTTGAGTGATGGAAGTCAGATTAGAATCTTGGTGAAGAAGTATTCTGGCAAAATAACAATGAGTGTTTATCATGATTTGGCCGTATCTAATCTCTCTACTACACCTTCAACTTGGGCATCATTGACTAAGGCTAATGCTTCTAATGATAAAAATATCGTTTATCAGATGAATTATTTATTCCAAAATCATGCAGTCGATCCGTTCATCTATCTTCCTACAACAGGATTAGGTGAAGATATGGGTATTTCTACTCCTTCAGATTTAATCAATTGGAATAGAAAACTTAGACTATATACAAGAAATACAGTCTTCTCACCTCTTTATGTAAATAAAGCGGTAGAAGCCTTAGAGGCAGCTGGATTTGAGACTACTTATAGTCCATTCGGATACTACACATATCCTTCAGTTGTCGCTACTAAGACAAATGCAGATGGATCTTATTTCAAGATTACTTACCAAAGCAATTACTCATCTGAAGCCAGTGATAAGAATGGAATCGAAGCTACTATCTTCTACTTACCAAACTTCTCTTCCGTCACAAGAACAGATTGGCACACAAATGTGAAGCAAAGAATGAAGAATGAGTTGAATTTCGATGTTCCTTACTTCAATATGGGTGTAGATGAACCATACACAAGTTATTCTAGCTATAGCAATCAATTGGTTGTTACTGGATATAACTATGGTGGTGATTCTGAAATTGCAGCTGCTAAGACTGCATTCGATGCTGCTGGTTGGAATACATTTGAAACTTACATAGTCAGTAACGATGTCGCTTATAAGTCTTTAACCGGCTATTGTGAGAAGAATGGAAGAATATGTACTGTAGATATCAAGCCTAACATCGGAACTGAAATCAAAGTCGCTATGACTTTGACTGCATTCGACAAGGCTTAAACAGTATCTCGATAAATACTCTATTTCAACTTTTTAGATACTTTTAGTCGATATCCAGTCCCTTGAGGGACTGGATATTTTTTATGAGATTTGGCACTTAAAAATGTAGTGATATTTTACCTTCGGGAAGGATGTATCTAGCATGAAATATAGAAAATCATTACTTTTCTACGTTGCTGTTACCTATTCTTTTGCCTGGTTATAATCCTACAAATCAAACTTATTTGTAGTGTTGATTCGACTCCTAAGCTTGAAGTTTGATGTTTCTTATTTCAACATGGGTGTAGATGAATCTAGCACTTACTTTGATAGCATTGAAAATCAATTGACTTTAACTGGATTCGAAAAGGCTTAAATATTGCTAAAAAATGGTATGAAAGTACTTTCAGCAATAATTCAAAGTATATTCAACCTATTTATTTGATTAATTCTATATTTAGTGTTAATATTTAGTAGCTCAAAGAGCGAGGAAATGTGGAGAGAAGTTAAAATAAAGTTGATATAAATATTTAAAAATTGATTTAGCTTTTGTCCATTATGTGGAAAGGAGTTAGCTTATGTTAAAACAATACAAGAGAAAACTTGTTTTAGAGAACATTATTAAAGGTTCTTTGTGGGGATTGGCTTTGGGATTGGTCGTATCTGCAATCCTGGTAATGTCCTTTATGTTGGCTAAATTGACCACCTGGCCTTATATCACAATTGAGGCCTGTGGTGGAGTGTTAGCTATGTTGGCAACAGCAGTTATTTACTGCGTTGTCAAGAATCCTAAGGAAGGCGATGTTGCAAAGAGAATCGACTCCACTTACGATCTCAAAGAGAAATGCGCAACAATGGTGGAGTTCCAAGGAAAGAGCTCATTCTTGATCGATAAGCAAAGAGAAGATGCTAAAGTCGAAGTCAAGAAGCAAAATCCTAAGAAGATGACTGTAAAGCTTGCTGTTTGGACTTTACCTGCAATAGTCTTAGGTGCTTCCTTACTCACTACTTCTTTATTTACAAATCAAATTAAAGAAGGATTTAATACGATTGTAAATCCTGGAAATAATGGCAAAGACTTTAATGGTCCTACTGAAGATATTATCAAAGACATCGAGGACTACATTTCTAAATCGGATGCTTCTGAGGAATTCAAACAAGAATTGTTTGCAATTTTAGAAAAACTACAAGCTGATTTGGAAAATGATACTGATATCGCTTCTAGAACTGAGAAAGTTAGAGATGCTCAAGGTCAAGTCGATGATGCTTTGAATAGAGTAAACGTCAAAGAGGAAATTGGTCTTGCACTTCAAACACACGGCGATACATTCTTTATTAAGGTCGGAATCGGAATGTTCAATGGTGACACTGGAATATCCGATAACCAAATCATCACTGATGGATTCCACTGGTTGGAAGACAACACTGATATAAAGAAGTCAGCCACTAACAAAGATAAAGATGGATATCTCACTATGTATCCAGATGGAAACGAATATTTGAAGCCTTATTCATTGAGCGATATTCGTTCTGATGGAGCAAAGTTAGGTAGCTATTTGGATACTTGGGCAGCTCATATCGATGATTCTTTGAAAGCTTCTAAGGTTGAATCTACCGATGAAATCTATGGAATCTTCAATATATTGAGCACAAAGCTCAAAGCTTACTCTCCAGAGGCCAAGGCATGTGGTAGCTCTAACGGTGCAAAAATCACTACTTTGAAACAGGGTATTTATACTGCTTTCGAACAAGCTTTATCTGACTTAATTACTGATGTTCAAATCGAAAATAGCAACACTGCCTTAGCTGAAGAAGTAAAGAAAAAGATGGAAGAACTTATCGATCCTACTCAGAATGGCGGTGGCGGTAGTGGTGATCCTAGTGATGGTAAGCCTGGCGATAACAGTGGTGATCAAGATGGTAACCAAGGCAACCAAGGTAACCAAGGCAATGATGGTAACAGCGGAAGCAATGGCGACAGTGGCGATCAAGACGGTAACCAAGGTAACCAGGGCAATCAAGGTGAACAAGGTAATCAAGGAAACCAAGGTAATAATCAAGGAAACAAAGGCGATGGCCAAAATGGTTCTCAAAGCAATGGCCAAGGTCAAGGAAGTGGCGGACAGCAAGGCGAAGGAAAAGGCGAAGGCAAAGGAGATGGAGCTGGTGGTGGAGAAGGAAACACCAACTATAGAGGAAACGATAAGGTTTACACCGGAGATGAGGGATCCAAGAGTTATGGTGAAGTTATCAAAGATTACCAAGGTCAAGCCGCTAACGATGCTAAAGACTCTGGCGATAGCGATGTAGATTCTTCTGTCTCTGATTACTTCAAGTATTTGTATGGTGGCGATAATTCCGGAGATAACTCCGGATCCGGAAGTGGAAACAATTCTGGAACCGGCACTGGAACCGGCGACAACTCTGGCACTGGCGATAATGCTGGACAGGGTGGTAATTAGACTTAGATTGTATATTTAATATTAAAGAGGGGAAACTCAAACATGGAAAACGAAGAAATGCTTAAAGAATTTAGTGAATCTATTGCTAAGATTAAAGAAGAGGTTCACAAAGATATCGTAGGTCAGGATGATGTTATAGACAATGTTATTACCGCTATTATTGCTGGTGGTAACGTCTTGCTCGAAGGTGTTCCTGGAACTGGAAAAACAAGATTAGTTCGTTCATTGGGACAAACATTGTCCTTGCCGTTCTCCAGAATTCAGTTTACTCCTGATTTGATGCCTAACGACGTCACTGGTACTAATGTTATCAGAAAAGGTGCAGATGGTAATTTGACTACTTCCTTCCAAAAAGGACCTATCTTTGCTCAAATTGTCTTGGCTGATGAAATCAACCGTACCACTCCTAAGACTCAAGCAGCTATGTTGGAGGTCATGCAGGAGCATAAGGTTACAGTCAGTGGTGTCAACTATCCTATGGCAGAGCCTTTCTTCGTCTTGGCTACTCAGAACCCTATCGAACAAGATGGTACTTATCCTTTGCCTGAAGCTCAGATGGACCGTTTTATGTTCAAGTTGACTATGGATTATCCTTCAGTCCAAGAATTGGGTGACATCGTCACGATGACACAAGCTGATCAATCTGAAAAGGCTACACCTGTCGTCGATGGAAAAACCATCTTGGAAATGAGAAAGTTTGCTGTCGGAGTTCCTGTGATTCAAGATGTCTTGGACTATGCTATGAGACTCGTCCACAAAACTCACCCTGAAGTTGATGAGACTTCTGAAGTCGCTAGGAAATATGTTAAGTTCGGTGCTTCACCTAGAGCCTGTCAGGCTCTTATCACTGGTGGTAAGATCAAGGCTTTGATGGAAGGAAACTACAATGTTTCTTATGATGATATCGATGCTTTGGCTTTTCCTGTCTTGAGACACAGAATCAAAGTCAATTACAACGCAATTAATGATAATTTGTCTGTCGATGATGTAATAGGATTACTTATCAAAGAGAATAGAAAGGCTAAGTAGCCTATGAAACAAATTATTGATGAGCAATTTTTGCAACAAGTCGAGCTATTCTCGATGGCTGTCAAAGACAATGTAGCCGGCTTGTTCGGTGGATCGCATAAATCCAAGAAATATGGCTCTTCATGTGAATTTGCGGATTATAGGAAGTATATCGAAGGAGATGATATTACTAAGATAGATTGGAATATTTATGGTAGATTTGAAGAGTTATACATCAAGCTTTATTTGGATGAAAAGCAGATGAATACTAGAATCTACATAGATACTTCTAGATCTATGTCTTTCTATAACAAAAGTAATTTTGCATTACGCTTAGCTACTACGCTTGCGTACTTGTCTGTTTCTGAGATGGATAGAGTTTCTATTTATACTATCAACGGACATAGAGTCGAACCATTGTTTGAAAAAATAGTCGGTAAAGAGAGATTCCTTCAAAGTGTATCGAGTCTCAACAAGATAAAGTTCGGTGGTGATAGCTTCATCAGCGATGCTATCATTAAGAGCCAAGTTGGATATGGTGATGGAAAAAGTATCATCATTTCTGACTTCTTAACCGATAACAATTATTTTGATGCCATCGACTATTTGAGACAAAAGAGAAGAGATGTTCTTTGTATTCAATTATTGGCAAACGAAGAGATAAATCCTACTGCTCGTGGTAAGAGTCTTCTCTACGATTGTGAGGATTCAGATAAATTTTATAAAGGAAACATAAGTAGAGATATTTTGAAGGCTTACACAGCTGCTTTGGAATATATCAAAGATAACTTATCTCATTTCTGTGCTTCTCGTGAAGCTGATTATATCTTCTATCCGACTTCAATGCCTATGAGAGAATTGTTCTTAGATAAGATGATCAGCAAGGGGGTGATAAAATGAGCTTTCAATATCCTTGGGGACTTTTATTGCTCCTCGCTATTCCTGTACTTATCGTCATCTATATCTTGCTGAATAAGTATAAGGAAGATACTGTTTCTTCCAGCTACGTCTGGGAACTCAGTAAGAAGTTTATCAAGAAGAAAAATCCTATCAATACTTTTTCTAAATTGTTAGCATTGATTCTTCAATGCTGTGCAATAGTATTCTTGGCTTTCTCCTTGGCTCAGCCTATATTCTCTTTTAAGAATGGTGCTGATAACATAGTCTTCATCTTGGATTCTTCAGCTAGTATGAAGATGAAGAGTGCTGATGACGATACTAAGACTAAATTCGATGTCGCTAAGGAAAAGATTAAAGATGTCGTTGCTAATAGCACCAATGGATGTACCTTTTCATTGATTTTAGCTGATTCTAGTACCAAAGCTGTTTGTCAAAACATTTCAGATGTCGATATATTTAATTCGTTTATCGATAATGCTGTGATTGATGATAACAATTCAAATTTGGATAATGCTTTGAGTATAGCTCAATCCATGGTCTCAGAGAATAAAGGAAGTCTTTGTTACATCGCTACTGATGAAACTATCGATTTGGGTGAGAATCCTGGTGATAATCTCAAAGTATTGGATGTTAGCTCTAAAGATAACAATTACGCTATCAAAGACCTTGAATATTCATATGATTCAAGGAAGAAAGTTATGACTTTGAAAACTAAAGTCATATCATATGCTGAAGATACTGAGATTAAAGTTGAGTTCTTCATCAATAATAAATCATTGGGCCAAAAGAGACTAAATGTAGAAAAAGGTAAATTGAGCGATATCAGTGTCGATATTGCTGATTTGGCTGGAAACTATAAGACTTATGAGTCTATCAAAGCTAGTGTCTTAAATGAAGACAAGCTTCCTGAAGACAACGATTATTATTTGTATCGTAGTGAAGGTGATATCACTAAGATATTGTTGATAAGTTCTAATCCTTTGTATTACGAGGCAGCATTCTCTGCTTTGAATTCAAACAATTGTAGAATTTTCTATAAAGTCATGAAATCTTCTGAATATGCTTTGTATTCATCGGTTACAGGATTTGATATTTATGTTTTCGATGGATATTCGCCCAAGCAGCTTCCTGCCGATGGTGCTGTTTGGCTATTCAATGTCGACAGTGTTAAAGGCTGTGGATTCGTGTTTCAGGAAGATGTAAAGCCTGTCGATCCTGGTGCTCTTGCTAAATATACAAGCAATTCTAGTGATCTTATTTTCCAACAATTGACAAAAAATTTGTCAATGAAAAATTCTATTAAAGTCGGTCAGTATAAACGTTATACCTTGAACAACAAATTCACAGTTCTTCTCTCTTGTGACAATGTTCCTTTTGTCTTTGCTGGAAAGAACGATAACAATCAGAGACAAATCGTATGTAACTTCGACTTGCAAAACTCAGATCTTCCTATGTTGGCCGATTACATTATCTTGATGAGAAACTTCATTTCTTATTCGAATCCTAAGGTGTTGGATGTTTTCAAATACGAGGCTGGAGATACAGTTACATTCTCCTTGCCTGACAGTGCTAAGACTATTGTAGTTACTACTCCATCAGGCAAAGAAGAACCTATCAGCAAGACTGATTTGACAACATATAAGCTTGAAGAAGCTGGAACTTATTCAGTCAAAGTTACTAATTACTATGGAAGAGAGAAAGTTGTCAACTTCTACTCTGCATATCCTAGTGATGAGAGTGATCCTTTGAAAGCTGATGGCAAGCAGAGGTCGATTGTTAAGAATAGCCAAGAGCAAAAGGCTAATGCAATCTATGACGATATTCTTCCTTTCGTCATTGTTGCTGTAGTCTTCTTCTTGACGGATTGGATACTGTACGGACATGAGCAATTTTAAATTTTGGAACCCGTGGTTATTATTTATAATGATCCCTTTGGTGGCTGGTGTTATCGTCGGATTCTTCATGATGAAGAAAGAGAAGAGATACAACAAGAGGAACATAATTTCTTTAGTTCTTCATTTATTGTTGTGTGTCTCTCTATCCTTTGCATTTGCAAATCCACAGATACTCGTCACTAATAGCAACACTGATGTTTATATTCTCGCTGATGCTTCTGCTAGTTCTAAGGAATCACAAACTAAGATTGACAAAGCCATCAATAAAACTAAGGAAGAAGCTGAGAAAGTACCAGGCACTAAAGTCGGTGTTATAGCCTTTGGAAGAAATGCAGTTGTTTTATCCAAACCTGGTGAAAAATTCAATTCGATCAAAGATGTTTATAGCAATCATGGTTTTGACTATACTGCTACAGATATAAAGAGCGCATTGGATTTCACTGTAACTCAGTTTGATGAAAATGTCATCAAGAGAATCACATTGATATCTGATGGTGTTGAAACTGATAACTCTGCTGTCGATGCAATGTCGACAATCATGAGTAAAGGTATTCATTTGGATGCTGTAGATATCGATGCCGATTATACTCATGAAGTTTCTTTGACTTCATTAGCTTATAACGATAGCACCTTCTTAAATAGAGATGAGCAAGTCGATGTGACGATCAATGCTACCGATGATACTAATGCTACAGTTAGTTTGTATTTGAATGATAAAGTGAGCCAATCTAAAGATACTCATTTATCTAATGGTGTGAATATCGTCAGCTTTACTCTAGATACATCTATCGCTGGAACATATAACTATAAAGTTGTTGTATCAGCAACAAAAGATGTCGGATTCTTGGATACTTTTAAAGAGAACAATTCAAGATTATTTACTCAAGATGTAAGTGATAAGTTCAACTTACTCTTTATCGGTAATACTACGGATGAGTTGACTCAATTTAAAGTTTTGGGTGGATTTAGTTCCAATACTAAAGTCGATGCTCAAATTAAAGGAAGCAGCACTAGATTTACTAAAGTTCCTACTGAATTAACCGAACTTATCAAATACGATGAAATCGTATTGTCGAATGTCGATTTGAAGACTATTAAAAACTACGATAAATTCATCTCTAACTTAAATATTGCTGTTAGAGAGTATGGAAAGAGTGTACTTACTTTAGGGAATACTCATTTGATGGATTATAAGGATGATACCAAGGATGTATCGCTTAGCACTTATAACGATATGCTCCCTGTTCAATCACAGCCTAGTGATTCTAGAGCTGTCGTCCTTCTTATCGATAGCTCTGGTTCAATGTCCGGTGCAAGTTTAAGCAATGCTAAAGAGGGTGCTAAGGAAGTTGCTAAATTGTTGAATAAGGGTGATCAGCTTTCAGTTGTCACATTTGAATCTAACGTCACTATTGTTCAGCCTATGACTTCTATTACTTCTGAAGATGGTAGAAATGAAATCATCAAGAACATAGAAAACAAAATTACTTCTGGTGGTGGAACAGAAATGCTCAAAGGTTTGGAAGCTGCTTATGGTCAAATCAAGGGTATTGCTGCTGAATACAAGAGCATCATTACTTTGACCGATGGTCAGTCTTCTGATACTGATGAATCTTTGAGAGATAAAGTTATCAATATCAGCAATGAGAACATTTCTTGTTCATTCATCGATATCGGTTATAAGAATGGTGTTGCTTTATTGAAGAGATTGGCAAAGTTAGGAAATGGACGTTTCCAATACTTGGATAGCAGCTCAATTCTTAATCTATCCAACATCATGAAGAGCTTTGTCACTAATGAGACGATAGATGAAGTAGAAATTAATGAAAACGCTGAGATCCAATACTTGTTGAAGAATGATAAAACTTTACAAGGTGTCGTGAATAAGTTAGGTTCTATCGGTGGATATTATTATTCTAGAAGTAAAGATGGTGCTTCAACTGTTCTTTCTGTTCAGTACGTAAAGATGGATAGTACTTATTCAGCAAGTGTTATCGCTGTTCCTTTGTATGCTTATTGGAATTACGGACTTGGTAAAGTCTCTACCTTCAGTTCATCGATAGGTGGAACGAATAAGAGTTGGACTAATACATTGCGTGGAACTTTAGCTGGAAAGACCTTCTTCAAGAATATGATTTCTCAAAGCTTGCCAGACAAGCATACAGATTCAATCTTGAGCGTGTCTTATACTCCCAATGGTTCATCAGTCAATTTGTCTGTTTCTCCTAATGTCAGCAAGAGTGATGCTACATTGACGGCTAAGATTACTGATTCTAATACTAATACATCTACTGACTATACTTTGACTTTCGATGGTAAAACTTATAGTGCAGTCATCTCTACACCTACAACAGGTCAATATAAAGCTGAATTGACTTATACAGGAACTGATGATAGTGGAAAAACGGAATCTGTTACTTCTAAAACATTTATCAATTTCGATTATTCAAAAGAATTCAATTTCTTCGATGACAACTCAAATGATTTACTCTATAGTCTCACAAAACAAGCCGGTGGAGATTTATATGATGTAGATAATATTCAGTATAAGATGTCTGATGATGAAAAAGTACATGCAAGTTATTTGTCTACTAATGTCTATATCTTGTTATTGTCTGTCATTATCTACTTAGCTGATATCGCAGTAAGAAAGATGACTTTCAGAAGAAGAAAGAAGGGTGGAAAAGAGCCTGAGTCTAATACTCAAGTCACTTTCTAACTTTATTCGATTAAAAAATGCGGGGATTTGGATCCTCGCTTTTTTAATATTAAAAACGTAGTATGAATTAAGTACTGCAACATTTTTTGCTGTATCATGTTGACGAATAAGGGACCTCGAAAAGCTTTAGCTTTAGATTCATATCCATGGTGTAGGTGTATCACATAAGATATTTCCTAGATATTTCTTTGTGCCTCATCATGAACCACTTGAGGCCGGTGCACCTGAGGCTATCCTGCTCTAGGACCTCAGACTTTTTTGCATGACGGATAGACTTTAGAGCTCTTGTTGTAGATGACATCGATTGCGTTCATTATGTTTCTAAGATACAAAAATCTTCCTCTAGACGAAGGAGAGGTCTACTTTTTCCTAGTATGCTTAAAGATAAGCTATGAGATGTTCCTCCGCACGTTGGGGATCTTATAGGTCACGGGCGTGGAAGTATCGCTAAATATCTTTCTATTCTCTTTGTTCCCTAAGGATGAGGTGTCTTGATTTAAGAAGATTATTTGGAATCAGTACTTTCATATTTTTATCAATTGCTGACTTGAAAATTTCTAATACTTTTCTATCATCGGAACAGATACTGTAGATAACGATTGTATGTAACTTAGCGAGCTTATCTAAGGATATTAGTATATTAATTGTGTATACTGATTAGTAAACTAACAGTTAGCAATTCTAAATTGCTTGCTTGAATTTTTAAAGCCCTAAAGACCAAAATAAAAAGCTAGCCTTTTATAGCTAGTTTTTTTGTTATTGCAATTCAGCTTTACCAGTCCAAAGCTTATAGTAGTATCCTTTTTGTGCTATAAGCTGATCATGAGTTCCTCTTTCGATAATCTTTCCGTGATCCATGACCATGATACAATCGGCATAGCGAATAGTAGATAGACGATGTGCAATGACGAATGTTGTCTTTCCACGCATCAAGTTATCCATACCTTTGGAAATCAAGCTTTCCGTTCTTGTATCGATTGAAGATGTGGCTTCATCGAGAATTAGAATAGGAGGATTACCGACGGCACATCTTGCAATTGAAAGCAATTGTTTTTGACCTTGGGATAATGATGCGTTAGCACCACTAATTACAGTGTTATAACCATCAGGAAGCTTTTCTATGAAGGAATCAGCACAAGCAATTTTAGCTGCTTTTTTGCATTCTTGATCAGATGCTTTTAATCTTCCATATCTGATGTTGTCATAGATAGTTCCAGTGAATAAGTGTGTATCTTGCAAGACGAGTGTCATGCTTCTTCTCATAGATACTCTATCGATTTCTTTTATATCGATTCCATCAATAGTAATAGTTCCAGAATCTATATCGTAGAACCTAGTCAACATATTAGTGATGGTTGTCTTACCAGCCCCAGTGCTACCGACTAAAGCAATCTTTTGACCAGGTTTAGCATACATGGTTATGTCTTTTAAGACTTGTTGACCTTTGATGTAGGAGAAATAAACATTCTTCATATCGACTTCACCACGAACATGTTTGACGTCTTTTCCATTGGTCCAGTAATATTGACCATCCTCAGCCTTGAATGAACGCCATAAAGATTTGTTATGAGCAGGTTCGGGTTCCTGGTCAATCATTTGGAAGATACGTTCTGCACCAGCCAAAGAAGCTTGAAGCATAGTCATCATATTTGATATTGAATTGAATGGACGTGAGAACATTCTTAGGAATGCAATGTAAGAGATGAGGATTCCTACTGATATAACAGTTCCAGGAATGTTAGAACCTACAGCTATCAATATTGCACCTAACATAGCTATTATTCCTGTGGCCATGTTGTTTATATTGTTGACGATAGGAATATTAACAGATGACAAGAATACTGAGCGTCTATTGTGAAGAGTGTGGCGATAATCTATAGATTTAAATATCTTGTTCATATCCTCTTCTTTAGAAAAACATTTAACTACTTTTAATCCAGACAAAACCTCCTCAGCAAATCCGTTGAATTCACCCATTGAAATCTGTGTCTCGGAGAAAGCAGATACCGATCTATGAACATTTATTACTACGATTAATACACCTACTAATTCTATGAAGATAGTGACTAGAGCCAATAACCAGTTGAGATAGAAAATGAAAAATAAGATTCCTAACCCAAAGATGATTGAAGTGAATATTTCTAGCATTCCATTGATGAATAGCTGGGAAATATTATCTACATCGTTTGTGAATCTAGACATTATGTCTCCATGAGGTGTTCTATCGAAATAGGAAAGAGGTAAATCCTGCATCTTGGAGAACATATCATTTCTCATTCTTTTTAAAGAATCGGTTCCTATCTTTGTCATGGTTACAGCTTGGTAGATGGATAGGAAGAAAGCAAGAATATAAAGCCCGAGCATTATTCCAAATATTCCACCTGCAACACCCAGGGCTTGGAATTGTGCATTTGATTTAGTCCAATCGACCATATTGAAGACAATCTTACTTAATGATGATAGTGAATTACCATAAGTCTCAGGATCTATGGAAGTCCATCCTGTAGCAGCATAGGAAGCTGGAGTTAAAACGCCATCGACCAAAGGGGCTGAAATAAAAGCACCTAATAAAGATACTAGAACTGATAATAAGGTGACGAACATCACAAAAGTGAATTTCCATTTATCAGGTCCGACATAATGGAAGACACGCATCAATGATGACCAAGAGTGTTGAGGTTTTCCATATCCTTTCTTTCTTTGACCATACTTGTTTTGTTGTTCTTCATACCCTTCTTCACCACAAGAGTATTGAATAGTTACGTTGTTGATCGTAGGACCAGTACCAGTGATAAATGAATCTTTTCTTTTCTTCATAATTATTCACCAACTCCTTTCTTTTGAATGGCATCGATTTCTTGATAGATTTGGCATGTATTTAACAACTCCCCATGTGTTCCTCTACCTACTTCTTTACCATTGTCTAAGACTATGATTTCATCTGCATCTCTGACTGAAGAAATACGTTGAGCGATGATGAATATCGTCGTACCTTTTAACTTAGTGAACAAACCTTCTTTGATCTTTCTTTCGGTTTCCATATCACAAGCTGAAGTCGAATCATCCAAGATTAGAATCTTTGGATTTTTGATTATTGCTCTTGCGATACACAATCTCTGTTTTTGTCCACCGGATACGGATTTTCCGCCTTGAACTACAGGTGTATCCAATCCTTCTTTAAATCCTCTTACGAAGTCTGCAGCTTGAGCTATTTTCAAAGCTCTCCATATTTCTTCATCGGTCGCATCAGGCTTTCCCCAAAGGATATTGGATCTAATAGTTCCAGTGAATAACAAGTTTTGTTGTAAGACCACACCGATATCGTTTCTTAAAGCTTGAACTGAATAGTCCTTAACATTGTGACCTGCAATTATGACTTCACCTTTTGAAGCATCGTAAAGACGTGGGATGAGATTTACAAAGCTAGATTTTCCAGAGCCCGTTCCTCCGACTATTCCTATAACTTTTCCTGATGGAATATCGATAGATATGGGATCTAAGGCTAACTTTGATAAATCATCGACATATGTTAAACAGGCGTTTTTGAATGAGACATCACCGTTTGCAAGATGATCAGGATCAAAATCCTCAGTCTTAGCTTTAGGTGAGTAAGAGATATCGATAGGCTCGACTAATACTCTGTCGATACGTTCCTTACTAGCCTCTGCACGACCATAAAATTGAAGCAACATTGAAAGGAATGAGAAAGCCATTGTCATAGCTGCTGTAAAGTTGGAAAGCATAGAAAGCTCGCCTGCATTGAATGGATTTCCGTTATTGAATATCAACCATAAAGGAGTATTTGTAGCAGTGTACATCCAATCCCAACCACCGAAATATTGAATCAATCCAATAGTTATATTGATTGCTAATTGAGTGATGGCTGAGACTATTGCCATTCTAGAGAAGGCTGTGAATGATACATCGGTTAAATCTTGGTTAGCTTTAGCAAACTTATCATCCATATGTTTTTCTCTACAGAACGCTTTAACTTCTCTAATTCCCTCTGTATCTTCCTCAACATTGTTGTTGACATTGTCGATTGCTGTTTGAGTTTTGATAAAGAATGGATGTGTTTTGTTGATGATTATCGCAATGATTATGAATGATAGAATCGACAATGGAATTGTTATAAGTCCTATCAACCAGCTCTGTGAGAATATAAACACAAAGGATATGAGAATCATCAATGGTGATTTAAATCCAGCTCTAGTTAGCATCAACACGAAAAAACGAATATTGTTACAATCGTTAGATAGCATTGTAGTCAATTTTGAAACAGGGAAATGGCCTATATTTGAGAAGGAGAATTGCTCAGCTTTCCAAAATATAGTATTTCTTAGTCTTTCTACAAAGTCACTAGAAATTTTTGCGTCTATGTTCATAGCAGATGCTTGTGCACATATAGCAAATAACGACAATCCTATTATCAATCCGCTGTAAAGCCAAATGTAATAGAAGTTTGGTTGACTCAATCCTGCGCCGAATCTCAACTCACTAACTCCTTGAGTGATGAGCAAACCGGAAAGATAAGGAATCAATAACTCGAAGACAGCGTCCAGGGTTGTTAATATCAAGGATGCTATCAACATTTTCCAAGAAGGTTTAAGACAAGCCCAGTAAATCTTTAATGTTTCTTTACTAGCTTTCTTATCTTTAATCTCGTCTTCTTTTGTGTAAGTAAGATTACTTGAAGAATCCATATGCACCTCTCTAATAATTTAAAGAATGTGGTTTTCACATTTTTTTAGCCTTATATATATATTATGTTTATATAATAACTAATGTAAGGTGCTTTACAAATTTTGCATAAAAGTGCTTACTTAAGGGAGATGAATTTTATGTACAAAGATATATACAAATTTATGCTTAAATATCCATCTAATGTGGAACATTTTTCCAAGGAACAAATTGTTTTTACTGATAGATCCCTTTTAAGAAAAGATTTTATTGTTTTGTCAGGAAAAATGATTGAAGTTTTTTCTAATGAAGGCGATGAAAGAGAATCTTCAACACTTTTATATCGAGCTGGTGATGTTTTTGGCATTATGGGTCAGAATCCCGATCTTGTTTTTAAAACTACAGGAATAGCTAAATCAGATTTAGAAATTTTATCTTTTTCAGAAGATAAATTCTTTAAATTATTAAAGACTGACTCGGAATTGAATTCATTGGTTATGAAATCTATGTTTCAATTATTTAACAGAATGGAAAATAAGTTCTGTGCTTTGGCTGTTTGGACACCATCACAAAGAGTGGTTGAATTCATGTGTCGTATTCAAACTGAATCTTTAAATAATGTTGTTCATATGTCTACGGAAAGTATTGCTTTAGCTTTATCTACTACAAGACAAACGGTTTCTAAAACAATCAATGATTTAAAGAAGAGAGGACTTCTTAAAAGTGAATATAAAGCAATAAAGCTATTAGATATTCCAACGATAAAAAATATTTATGGGATATCTAATGCAAAAGAATTAAAAGCCTAAATATAGTATAAAATCATTTAATGAATGGAGGAACATAGATATGAGAGGAATATTAAAAATATTGTCGCAGCTTCTAGCTTTTGTTTCTATGATATTGTTCGTCGTTTCAATCCTATTGCCTTTATACGCTTCATCTTCTAATCAATCACTTATTTATTACAATCAAATAGTAAATCCATTAATTCCATTTTTCTTAATAGTAGCAGTATTATGTGGATTATCATTAGCTATTTTTTGTAGAAGAAGAGAAGCTAGATTGTTCGGATACGCTTTAACTATTGCTAGTGCAATTTATTATTTATCTACATTGTCTATTGTCTTCAACTACTATACTGGAGCTTCATTAGTAGAAACACCATATGGAATACCATGCCTAGTTGCTTCAGGTGTTATGTTGTTAATCTTTGCTTTTGTAGGGGTCCTATATGAATATCTAGACTTTAGAAGTGAGGTTAAATAAGTATGAACTTTTATAAGAAAACGCCTCAAATAAAAGTAGAGAAGATAGAAGATATAAAACAAAATGATGATATTTTGAATTCATCTAATTTTGATATAGATGAATTGATAAAGAATAATGAAAAGAATAATCAGGGAAAAGAAAAGACTGATGAAAAAGAAATTATAACTGCTAAATTTGATGATAATATAGATTCAGCAATGATGGTGAAACCTAACAATTTTAAGCTTATAAATGAAATTGGTAAAATAGCAATCATTATTCTATTAATATCATTATTTAGTTTGTTTGGAATGATTTCGCCGATTGATTCAAATAGTATGATCAATCTAGGGTCTTATTCCTTCTGCTTAGATTTGATAACTTGGGGAACAGTAATATTTTTAGGAATTACTTTAGCTTCTCAATTATGTTTCTTTCTATTCAATCCTTCGAAAGAAACTCCAAAATTTAAAAAGACTTCATCTTTAGTTTATTATGTGATTTTAATAGTGTGCGGAATTGCAGGATTTGATTTATTGCTTTGCTTGTTCAATCAATCAAACTATGCTAACCTACCTGTGTGGATTTCCTTCTATTTAGCGAGTGTAATAGCTTTGTTCTATGATTACATAATAACGAAGCTGTTTGCATACGATAAGATTTCAGACAAGAGTATGTTTTGGGAGATAGTTAGATTTGCTTTAGTTGGAATCATAGCTTCTGTATTTGATTTTGCTACTACATATGGAATGAGATTGTTATTAGCATCTTCCAGCCTATCTGAAACAATTATTACTATTATTGCTGTCACTATGGGCTTTATAGTTGGTGTGATAGTTAATTATTTGTGCTCAGTCTATATGGTATATAAAGCCAGTACAAAATCCAATGCTAAAACTTGGTACGGAATGTTGCTGTTTGTAGTGCTATCTGCATTTGGATTAATTATAGGAATAGGATTAGAAGCTTTGTTCTACGACTATTTAAAATGGACTTATATCCTTGTCTTTATTATCAGAACTTTAGTCGTTATGATTTGGAATTATATTTCTAGAAAGTTATTTATTTTTAAATAACATTTCATTGAATTTAGATTTTCTTACATGAACAAAGCATTAAATTGAAAGAGATAAGTAAGCTGATAAAAACATACTTTTCACATTAAATATGTCAGTAGAATTCCGACTAGGAATCCTATTGAATAAAGTGGCCATAAAAAGTATCCGATAGTTCCTAATTCGTAATAACTTACCCTTATTTCAACCTAAGTTTTATTAACTTTTTGTTCATATTTTTCATATTTTTTATGAAAACAATTTATAAAGAATGGCTTCTTAATTTTAATCCAATACAATAAGCCTTAAGGCATTGGATTACACCATGGAGATAGGCATACTTGTGAAAATCTATCAGGCGGGCCTCATAAATGAGAGCATGTTCGCCAAGGCTATAGAGAACGTATCGAAAAGATTTGGTATCCATCATAGTTTTTTGGAATAAAAGACATGAAAAAATAATTATTTTCTCAAAAAGCAGTAGTGAAATTATGAGCAAACTAATGAATTGTGAGAAAAAAGGCACTTGCTATGATTGTAAGTGCCATAAGTTGATAATCAAACTATGTGGTAGAAAAGTTGCCTTTCCGACGCCTTCCTTCTTTATCTTGCCTTCATCGCAAAGCTTTTTAAGAGTTTGCTCGACGGAGCCTTTGCTGATCTCCGGGCATAGCTCAGCGATGTCAGTTTTGGTAAATTTTCCAATTTTGGAATTCACCGCCTTCTCGACCATCTCCCTGGCGGACATCTTTTTTCCAACGATGTTGACCCTGTCCTCGAAATCGCGGTACGCAGCCAGTATGGTTCCGAGGAGGTATTTAATGAAAGGAGAGTCATTGTTGTTATCGCCTATCCTAGCAGTTTGAATGCTTTTATGATTTGCCAAGCCAAGTTGTAGTAGATTCCAGATAAAGTAACTGTACCTGATCCAAAGTTTGTCTGAGTTACCATCCATTCATTGAGACTAGGAACGGCATACGATATTCCAATCACCACAAGCATAATTGAGAGAATAGTAGCCGATGCTTCTATTATTCTTAATGTCAATCCTGCGATTCTATCGATAATTCCAACCTTACCATCTTCTTTACCTTTAAGTAAGAGCCTAAGTAGTATTGTCACTAGTAAGGCTGATACGAAGTAAAGGACAACATAAGTGACCACATAAGCTATAGCAGCGCAAATTCCAGATCCTAACGCCATAGCTACAGTTCCACTTGTGAAATATATCTTAGTTATGAAATAGGAAGCAAAGAACTTAGGAATTCCAATAGAAGTCATTCCAGTTGCTAAATATGATTGTGCCCCATCTATTGCTATTACATCAGAGTAGGATGAGTTCAAAATTGCCAATGTATTCGACTCGCTGACGTTAGCAATCATAATGTTTCCAAAATATGATGCCCCTGTCTCTCCTAGTGGTGTGTTACTCAAGATGACATTAGTCAACATTGCATAGAACATTGTTGCTATTACAAATCCAACTAACCATCCCAGTTTTCTGGTGATTCTCTTTTTCGCCCCAAATATCAATCCTATGATTCCAGCTATTACTAATATAGCGAGAATTATCCAGTCTAATAAAGTCATTAGATTTATCCTCCTTTGATTACTATTTTAAAGTATAACCCTTAAAACAAAAAGAGGCTGTTTTTCACAGCCTCTCATATATTGTTTTTAGAATTACTTAGATTCGCCTTCTTGCATCAAACCATAGGTGAGGTAAGAAAGGACACGATCGAAGGTCAATTCATCTCTTGCAACGAAGATGATCTTGTCTCCAGCATGGAGAACGAATTTAGGTCCAGGAGAGCACTTGGCAATTCCATCAGCACCGACAACAGCAACAATAGTGGCGGTGGTGTAGTTTCCGAAACGAGTTTCGAGAAGGGTCTTACCATCAATCCATGAATCTTCAGGTACATCAGCCTCAGACAACTTAACTGCTTCATTAGATTGATAACGGAATGAATCCTTCATATCATCGATAGCATCGTTAATCTTGGCATCCAAAGCCTTTTTCTCGTTGAGTAAAGCTTCGAGATTCTTATATTTGGCAGAGATTTGAGTCTCTGATTTCCAACGTGAAGCAAATTGCTGAGCGTGGAGAACAGACTCAACAAATACACCGACACCTCTCTTGGAAGAAACTACTTTCTCTTTCTCCAAAAGGTTTAAAGCCTTACGAACAGTCTCGGGTGAGACTCCATAAGCAGCACCTAATATAGAACGACCCTTTAACAAGGTTCCTTCAGGATATTCTCCGTTCATGATCTTTCCACAGATATCTTGAGCAATTTTCAAATAACGTGGAGTTCCTCTTTCTTTTGCCATTTAATTGGCCTCCTTTAATCACTTAAATAATCTAACACACCGATTGAAAAATAACAAGTATTTTCGATAAACACTAATCTTTTTATTGGTTGCAACACTATAAAAAATATAAGTTGCTTTTTATAAAAATCCTATTGCATAATTAAAAAACAACTTAATTTAAAATTGGTGGTACCATTACTTTTTTATCTTTGTAATTCATTTTTGGTTTTTATGTTTGAGCCTAATTTATCAAACTTCAATAGATTGATTAAAGTCAAAAATGAATTTAGCAATTCATTAATAATATGCATACCTTATATAATTAAGATGTATATATTTAATAAAAGTGGAAAAAATTGTTTTCTCTCTTTATAATATGCAAGCATTATTAAGGAGTTTTTTACATGGGTACAGTAAAGTATTTATGGCAATGCTTATATAAGAATCAAGCGATTATCGATGGTAGAAAGAGAAAGTGGTGGTTAGCTGTCATCGTATTTATTCTCTCTATTGCATTGCTGATGATTCCTATTCTTTCTTCTGGATATATGACTTCTGGTGGAGCTGTATTGGAACCTAGCAATGAAAAAGGAATCTCAATAGCCTTGGATACATTGTCATCGTCTAACGATGCAAAGTATGCAGACTTCCAAAAGTTGAATTTCCAAGATACTTCTGATGGAATTCAATTGTTCTATGGAGATAATACTAGTTATGTCGACTCTCAGTTCTTCACTGATACGACTATAGATAATGGTGTGCGTAGTGAGACTAACAATTATAACTTTAAACACAGAGTCACAATCTATAACACCACTACCAATGCCGATGGATCTACTTCTCATACTCCAGCTCAATCCGAGGAGTTTGTTTATTTCTCAGTTTATTCAACTAAGAATGATATAACTACAAAAGAAGGATCTACTGCAGTAAATGCCAGTCTCACTAAGATAAACTCTACTGATAATAAGACTGGAACTGCTTATCACTCTTTTATCTTATTTGCTCCTAAATCTTATATGGTTGTTCTTTATCCTAATGCACCTGTCGATTTAGATAAGATTGCTAACAAGTCTGCCAATGCTCCTAGTGGATCATCTATGAGTGGACTTTACAGCGGATTGTCTCCTTTATTAAAGGATAATAAATTCTCATTGAAGTATACAATGACTGATGCTGCTACATTGGAAAACACCGCTTCTAATGTTCTTTGGAAAGATTTGTTCGCTCAAGGATATCGTCCAATCCGTGATCAAAATACTTGGGTGATGGTTGGAATCGTAGCTGGCAGTGGAGTAGGATTGATTGTCTTAGGTGGTATCGTTCTTTGGTTGTTCACTTTAGGAAAGAGCAATTTATTGCACAAGAACTGCAACGCTTGGGAAGGTATACAAATGTCTATCATGTCTAGCTTCACTGTGTGCTTGCTAGCTATGATATTCTTCTTTTTCAGCTCATCATACGGAATAATGATCGGTGTATTCGGCTATATCATGCGTTTGACATTCTTGATCAATAGAACATCAGGTAAGTTTAATTCAAGTAAAGAGCAGAAGCCGTTATATCAGTCACGTTCATAATAATTTCAGTAATAAAAAGACAAGGCCTGAGGCCTTGTTTTTTTATTCTCTAAGATTATCTACTTAAATATATATTGAACTTTTCCTTTTCTTTTTTCACTGGTTATCTTTGCATATGCACCATTTATCATAGGAATCGTAGGTCCTTTATGTCCTATATCGGCATCGAATATCATAGGAATATTTAAATCGCTCAAAGTTTCAGTTACTATTTCTTGATATGTTTTATTCAGGTAAGATTTATAGAAAAGTGGTCTACCAAAAATGATTCCTCTACAATATTTAAACCATCCCGCTTCTTTCAATTGCCATAAGTGTAGATGAAGATTGGAATCATCACTACTGAATGTTTCAAAGAAGAATATTATTCCGTCTTTTTTATATTTCTCGCAGAATTCTAATGTCTTCTCGTATGGAGTTCCAATTAAAGAGAATAGGACTTCAGTACAACCACCCAACAATCTTCCTTCCATTTCTATTTTAGATTCTTTATTCCCGTTAATCCATTTTACTTTTTTATCTTTATAGAATGGCTCTAATCCGCTTATGGATTCACGAAACTCCTCTTCGTAGTAAGTTAATGATTCAACTGTATCAGACTCTCCCATTAAAAGTTTAATGTTTTGTGTTTGGCATTTCTCATATGGCTTTTTTCCAAAAGCACTGAAGTTTTGGCCGTATATAGTTGCTACATCACAAATTGTTGTTAAAGCATAAAGAATTGATGTATTGTCTGAATATCCTTGAACCCAACAAGGTTTCCTTTTAAATTGCTTGTAATCGATGAATTTGAGCATTTCATTGAGATAATCTCCACCAGCTGCAGAGATGATCCAAGGTGTTTCGTATTTGACTAAATCATTGAATTCTTTTGCTCTTTGTTCTCCACTTGCGGATTTGCCTCCAATATCTGAAAATACATCCTCAGTAAATATAGGATTTAAGTCGTATTTCTTTTTTAATGTTTTTTGACCATTGATAAAATTGCTTTGACCCGGTTGATCTGTAATTCCACAGCTGAAGGCTGATACCCCTACTAAATCACCTTTCTTTAATAATCTAGGATATTTCATATTGATGACCTCTTTTATAATAAGATAACAAAAATTGATATCAAAATATAAGAAAAATTCTGATTTCAATATACAACTTTAATTTATGAATTAAAAATCGCCTCAATTTAAATGAGGCGATTATCAGTCTATAAATTAGTATTTAAGTTTTCTAGGCTTCTTAGAATTCTTCTTTATGACAAGACGATACTTGAACATTAACTTTCTATCCTTCAAATCTCGTGTATTTATTTTCCATGAGTTTTCTTGAAGAGGTTCAAGGACTACAGGGTCATCGTCACAGCTGCACTCAGAGCACTTTTCTTCAGGTTTATTATCTTCAATCTTAGGCTGCTCTTTAACTTTTTCTTCTTCCTTCTTAGGTTCTTCTTCTTTGGCTTCTTCTTTTTTCTCTTCTACTAAGCCGACTTCCTCTTCTTCGGCAGTTTTATCTACTTTACGACGAAGTGTCGGGAAGAGAATTACTTCACGAATTGAATCCTCGCTTGTCAAGAACATGACTAAACGATCGATTCCGATTCCGATTCCACCAGTAGGAGCGAGACCATATTCCAAAGCGTTGATGTAGTCATAATCGACTTCACAAGCCTCTGCGTCACCTTTGTTCTTGTCTTCTAATTGTTTTTCAAAACGGCTCAATTGGTCATCAGGATCGTTTAACTCAGTAAAGGCATTAGCAAGTTCATGACCACCTATATAGATTTCAAATCTTTGTGTGAATCTAGCATCGTCTTTGCACTTCATTGCGAGAGGTGAGACATCCAAAGGATGACGGCAAACAAAGATAGGCTGAATCAATTCAGATTCACAGAATTGGTCAAAGAATGCATTGATTACATGTCCATAACGGAAGTGTGGTTCGGTAGGAACATTGAATTTCTTCGCCAATTCCAAAGCTTCTTCATCGGAATGAACCTTATTGAAATCGACACCAGTTTTTTCTTTGATGAGATCGGTCATGTTGGCTCTTCTAAATTCAGGACCGACATCGATATCAGCACCGTTGAAATGAATTTTTGTAGTTCCTCTAACTTTCAAAGCTAAAGTTCTAATCAAGTCTTCGGTTAAATTCATCATATCGGATAAATCACCGAAAGCTTGGTAAGCTTCTACAGTTGTGAACTCAGGATTATGGAATAAGTCTATACCTTCATTTCTAAAGATTCTTCCAACTTCATAAACTCTTTCCATTCCACCGACAATCAATCTTTTCAATTCGAGCTCTGTTGCTATGCGAAGATAGAAATCTTCATCCAAAGCGTTGTGATGTGTCACGAACGGACGTGCGTTGGCACCACCTAATGTAGGTTGGAGAATTGGAGTCTCGACTTCAAGGTAGCCATGGTCATCGAACCAATGACGAAGCTCTCTTACGATGAGAGGACGCATGATAGCTGTTCTTCTGGCATCGTCGTTGACTATTGTATCTACATAACGCTTACGGTAGCGCTCTTCCTTATCGACCAATCCGTGGTGCTTGTCAGGCAAAGGTTTAAGAGATTTTGAAAGGTGAACATATTCTTTGACTCTGACTGTTATTTCACCAGTTTTAGTCTTCATCACAACACCTTTAACACCACAAATATCACCGAGATCGGCTAATTTGAATATTTGATAGTTCTTTAATCCAACTTCATCTTGACGGATGTAGCATTGAATCTTTCCACTTCTATCGAGAAGGTGGAAGAATGAAGCCTTTCCCATCTTACGAAGAAGAACGATTCTTCCTGCAAGGAAGACAGGTCTTGAAGCTACTTCTTCGGGCTGTAATCCTTGATTTAATTTCAAGACATCTTCAGCGTGACAATTGACTTCAAAACGATGCCCGTATGGATCCACGCCTAACTCACGATACTTGTCCAATTTTGCTCTTCTAGCTAATTCTTGATCAGTAAATTTTCTTTCTTCTGCCATATATAGCTCCTCACTAAATAATAAAGCTTGTATATTTTAAACCAAAAGAGGCAATTATTGTTGATTTATACTTACAAAACAAACAAAAAATGCATTAAATGATAGTTGAAAACAATGAAATTTAATTGCTGACAAGGAAAAATAAATTAACTAAAAGTATTAAAGGAATTGAGTTTGATAAAAAGATAATTGAATTAATTACTATTTAATGAAACTATTGATTATTCAATTTATATCCCAATTTATTGGTTTAACAACTTTATTGTTTAATATAAAGAATAAAAGGTGATTAAAAAAATATATGTTTAGTGTTAAACTACTTTATGAAAGTGAGGTTTTATATGGCGAAGAAACCTGTGATTGTTTTGATGTATGACTTTGATAATACATTGTCACCAAGCGATATGCAAACATATACATTTATGCCCATGGTTGGAACTAATCCTGCTGAATTTTGGTCTAAAGCTGATGAGTTGTGCAAAAACGAAAAGATGGATCCAAATTTAGCTTATATGTATTTGATGCTCGAAAAAGCAAAAGAGAAAGGAATCAGGCCAACTCACAAATGGATGGTTGGATTAGGTCAAGGTGTTCAATTATATCCTGGGTTGACTAAGTGGTTTGAGAGACTAGATGAATATGCAGCCAAGTTAAACTGCAATATAGAGCATTATGTCATATCATCTGGAATTAAAGAGATGATAGAAGGAACTAATATTTATAAGTATTTTACTAGAGTATATGCTTGTGAGTATTTCTATGGTGAAGATGGAACTGCTGTTTGGCCTAAGAATGTAGTGAATTACACTACTAAGACTCAATTCTTATTTAGAATTTCAAAAGGTGCTTTTGAATTGGATGATTCAAATGTCGTCAATAAACATATGCCCGAAATTCAAAAGCATGCTCCATTTAGAAATATGATTTATATTGGTGATGGAAGTACCGATATTCCTTGCATGCAATTAGTTAGAGATAGAGGTGGAGAATCAATTGCAGTTTATCCTGACGCCAAAAATAAAGCTATTGCCGAAAACTTATTAGCTGAAAACAGAGTTTCGTTTATTGAAAAAGCCGATTATTCAGCAAATTCATCCTTGGATAAAGTAGTAAAAGAAATCATCGACAAGATGGTTAAGAAGGATTTGTTGGAGCAAAAGAGAAACAATCAGACAAATCAATTGCCTGATGATGCTTAGTCCTTATCTGTTGTGTATTTCAACATTGTGAGTAGATCGCTAGATCTATCATCAATATCAATATCGAATGAGAGATTGTCAGAGCTAAAAGACTTGACAATCTCTTTTATTTTATCTGCTGTTTCTTTTCCATCTTTAACTAAGTCAAAAGGAACTACCAAATCAAATACTAGTTTCTTAGATGAAGCATCTTCCAAATTTTTAACAAGTCGGAAATCATTAATATATATAGACTGGTCTACTTCTTTGCAAGCTTGGACTACATAAGCTTTGTATCTATCAGTCTCAGGATCACCTATTACTATAGGATCGATATGAATGGTAGTTCTTATTCCTAAGGTTTGTTCTATATCCTTTTCTACTGTATCGATTTCATCTCTTAAGACCATGGACGGAGTTGAAGAATCTACTTCTGCATGAACATAGGCTCTGATATCATTTTGACCATATGTGTGCATTTCTAAATCGTGGACACCTAATACGACTTGATACGACATAATGGTGTCATAGAAGTTTTTGATGATATCTATATCTGGTGTAGAACCCATTAAAGCATCTACTGATTCTTTGATGATTCCAATACCAGATATTGCGATTATCAAAGATACACAAGCAGTTAGTATCGGGTCGACGTTGTATAAAACAGCAGGAGATATCAAATAAGATAATCCGATGAGGAAAGCTACCATTGCATCATTTCTAGCATCTTTCCCAGTAGCTATCAAAGTCATGGATCCTATTTTCTTTCCTAAAGAAATCAATAGAATAACTTGTGTTAGCTTTATAAACCCAGCACCTATCATAATTCCAAAAGGAAGCCATAGTTCTATTTGATTCCAATTATTAATACCTTCACCAGGAACTACTTCTATCGCTTCTCCTATAGCTGAGACCATTTGTGATATAGCTAAGTAAATAACTATTATCGCTATTACGAATGAACCTAAATACTCAAATCTAGCAGATCCATATGGATGCTTAGAAGTGGCGGGTCTTGAAACTATATATACGGAAATCAAAGCCAAAGCACACATTCCTATATCGGATGCGTTGTTTAAAGCATCAGCTTGCATTGAAGAAATTTTATAAATATTTGCAAAGACTATCTTCAATGTAAACATGATTATGTTTGTTATAAGACCATATGTCGAACCTAAAAATCCATAATTTCTTCTCACTCTTGGATTGCTTATGTCATCTGAATTCTTTATGAATAATTTGACCATGAAATTGACAAATGGATTGGTCTTATTCGAATTCTTTTTTACTTTATTGTTCGTAATAGTATTCCTCTTAACTATATTATTATATCAAATAAACAATATTGATTGATTTCATCGATATGATAAACAAAAGCAGTTGTTTTAAACCGATTGAGTTTCTCATTATTGATGCTTATAATTTATATGCCATTGCGATATTAGGAAACCGAACCAGGTCAGGACCGGAAGGTAGCAGCCTTAAGGATTTCTAATGTGTGCGATGGTTTTTTGTTTTCTTTTGTTGTGTTGATTTATCATATGTATAATAAATGATATGAAATATATAACTGAAAAAGATATATCTTTACTATTTGATTTTGCAAGAAAAGAAGCTAATCAAGCTTTAATGGAAAATGAAGTTCCTATTGGATCAGTAATATTTAATAAAGATATTAATGAAATAATAGGATCATCTCATAATAGAGTTCAATTAAATAGCAATCCTTTTGATCATGCTGAAATAATAGCTTTAAGAGAAGCTATGATAAAAACTAATAGAATTCATTTAGATAATTCTATTTTAATAGTTACTTTAGAGCCTTGTTTAATGTGCTTTGGTGCATTATTAAATGCAGGAATAAAAGAAGTGTACTATTCGGTTAGATCTATAGAAGATGGAGCTTTTACTAAATATCAATTGGATAATTGTATAGAGTCTCATTTTATTCCATCTGAAGAAGATTCAAATCTAATCAAATCTTTTTTTAAAAATATTAGATGAAATTTTGATCTAGTATTTGATTCACGAATAGAATTTAGTTATGTAAAAAATCCATAGGCTTTGATCCTATGGATTTTTACATATGAATTTTAAGTTAGTCTCTCAATGAATAGTAGATATAAACTAATCCTGAATTAATCTTTATAGAGCCACCATCCATTCCTTTATTTGACATAGTTAAGGATGAACTCATTTCAATCTTACCGGAATAGTCATATTCCATACCAGTGATAGTAACATCGCTATCTTTGATTGGAATTACAGATATTGTTTTTGATAAATCGATATGTTTTATATTATCTATACAAAACTCTTGACCTTGAGTCATCAATTCCAAAACTTGTTTTCCATCTTCGGAATAGACTCTAATTCTTCTATCTAAAGTTGCATATTTGGATAGAATCAACAAGTTGCTAAGCTCAAAATCAATTCTTTTTCCACCAAGTATTCCAAACACTGAAATTGTGGTAAATCCTCTATAGAAAGCTTCTTCTAACGCTTCTTCGAAATCAGTTTTATCTTTATTTTTATTCAATTCAATGACATCTTCTGAATTGTATCGAATCTCTTCGATGTCATATTCGGTGGAATCAAAATCACCGATAGTAAATACAGGTCTTAGGCCTGTTTTTGCTATGGTGTCATATCCGCCATCTACAGCTATGACTTGATAATTACTTCCGATAGCTAAATTTTGAATCTTCCTTAGACAATCTACTGGGCCGGCACAAACAATCGCAACTTTTAAAGTCGGTGCCTTAGTTTGAAACGGATTACTTAATGGGTCTGGACTCATTTAAAATATGCCCTCCTTGGTGGCTAAGTCGAAACAAGCTAATATGGTATCATCCATGTCGAAGTATTTGTACATTCCTAATCTACCACCGAATATCACGTTTTCTTTTTTGGCTAATTCTTCATATTGATGATATAAATCTAAATTTCTCTTATTTGTGATTGGGTAGTAAGGTTCATCCTTTGGACCAGTCCAGTTCATTGGATATTCATAAGTGACGAAAGTCTTATCGGATTTGCAAGCATTCATCATGAAATGTCTATGCTCAATAACTCTGGTGTATGGAACTTCTCTTTCGGTGTAGTTTATGACTGCATTTCCTTGGAAGTTAGGTGTATCGAATTCTTTTGTTTCAAATCTCAAGGACCTATATTCGAGAAGACCTAACTTGTAGTTGAAGTATGCATCGATAGGTCCTGTATAAAGTACTTTATCAGCCAAATTGATCCATGAATTTCTATCTTTCAAGAAATCTGAATTCAATCTCACTTCGATTCCGTCCAACATATTGGATATCAAGCTTGTGTATCCATCTACTGGGATACCTTGATATTTATCGTTGAAGTAGTTGTTGTCGTAAGTCAATCTGATTGGAAGTCTTCCAACAATGTATGGAGGAAGTTCAGCTGCACTTCTACCCCATTGTTTTTCTGTATAACCTTTTATCAATGTTTCATAAACTGTTCTTCCGACTTTTAATAGAGCATGGGTTTCAGCTGAAACATCCTCAGATATTCCTTCTTTTGCAGCTTCTTCTTCAATTCTTTTCTTTGCTTCATCTGGAGTGATAGTTCCGAACAATTCATAGAATGTATTCATGTTGAAAGGAAGATGATATAGCTTGCCTTTATAATTTGCCAATGGTGAATTGGTGAATCTGTTGAATTCGTCGAATGAATTTACGAACTTCCAAACTCTTTCATCATCAGTATGGAAGATATGTGCTCCATAGACATGGATATCTATTCCATCTTTTCTTTCAGTATAGATATGACCTCCAATCACTGGATTCTTATCTATGACTAAAACTTTTTTACCTGCTTTTTTTGCAAGGTATGCAAAAGTGGCACCAAATAATCCTGCACCAACTATTAAATAGTCATAAGCCTTATCGCTCATATTTATTCCTCATTTCTTGGTTATATTTTATAACTTTTATTAAATTTCTCATAATCAAGTTGTATAACCTTCCTTGTTCATAGGTTGGGATTATGCATATTTGAATAAAAACCTTATAATCTTTTAGATAAAAAGATACTGAGGTCTAAATATGGCATTGAAGACATTTAATATTGCGGGAATAGAGCTTAAAGATAGATATGTACAAGCTCCTTTGGCTGGATTTTCAACAATAACGATGAGAAATTTTGCTCATCGTTATGGAGCGGGTCTTTCATATACTGAAATGATCTCAGCAAATGCTTTATTTTATGGATCACAAGATACTTTTGAAATGCTTCATGATACTCAAAGAGATGAAGGCCCCTTAGCGCTTCAATTGTTCGGATATGAGATAGACCACATTGAAAAAGCAATAGAAATAGTTGAAAAAGAAGCTAAATATACATTTCTAGATTTTAACTTAGGATGCCCAGTTCCAAAGGTTATGAAACAAAACGCGGGATCCCATCTCTTGACTGATCTTCCTTATCTTTATAAATTGATGAGTGCAATCGTAAAGAAATCAAATCATCCTGTAGTGGCAAAGACTAGACTTGGATTTAGTAATCCAGAAGACATAACTAAAATTGTAAAAGTATTGGAAGATGCTGGAGTTAAGGCGATAGCGATTCATGGGAGAACTAGAAGTCAGTTTTATACAGGTCATGCGGATTATAACTATATTGCAAAAGCTAAATCTATTGCTAACGTCCCAATAATAGCTAATGGTGATATCGATGAAAAGAATGCTAAAGATGTCTTTGATTTAACTAAAGCTGATGCTTTAATGATTGGAAGAGCAGCTGTAGGAAATCCATTGATATTTAAGGATTTAGTTGATTTAGAAGAAGGAAATCCATTGACTATAAGAACATATAAAGATAATTTAGAAATATTGAAAGAATATATAGATTATTCTTATGGATTTGAAAGAGATGCTCATAAAGTATCACTCGCACTTAGAACAATAGCACCGGCTTTTTTAACGGGATTACCATCCATTAAAAAAGTTAGAACTCTAATGGTTCATTGCAATTCAAAAGAAGAATATATTGAATTGATAGACAAGGCTTTGAACGGAGAAATTGAATGACAATTATAAATAGAACAATGCCATTACCTTCTAGTGTTGAATATGTCTTATCTAGGTTGAAGGAAAATGGATATCAAGCTTATGTAGTGGGTGGAGCTGTCAGAGATTTTTTGATGGGAAAGACACCTCACGATTATGATTTGACTAGCGATGCTCTACCTAGTCAAATCAGTGATGTCTTTAAAGACTTCTATCAAGAACATTCTGGTGAGAAACACGGAACGATAAGAGTGATAGTCGATCATAAGCCTATTGAAATAACTACATTTAGATGTGATGAAGGTTATACTGACTATAGAAGACCTGACAATGTTGAGTTTGTAAAAGATGTCTATATAGATTCAAAGAGAAGGGATTTCTCAATTAATGCTTTTTATTATTCCGAAGGACATATATATGATTTCCATGAAGGTTTAGAAGATTTAAATAATAAAGTTATAAAAACTATAGGAAATCCATCTACAAGATTTCATGAAGATGCTTTAAGAATATTGAGAGCTATTCGTTTTTCAGCTAAGCTAGGATATGAAATAGAATCTAAAACAAAGACTGCTTTATTGGATTGTAAAGAAGAATTAAATCTAATAGCTAAAGAAAGAATTTTAACTGAATTAAAAGAAATTTCTTCAACTTCCAACTTTTTTAGAGATATTAAAGAATACTTTCCTATTTTCAAACTTATAATCCCATGTTTAGATAAGATAGGGAATAGTATCGATGATATATATAACTTTGATACTAAATCGTATGGTGATTATATAGCCTCTTTATCTGCTTTATTTTCTCTACGTGAAATCAATAATGATTTTATGTCTTGGAAATTATTTATAAAGATGGATAATGAATCTATAAATGCAATAAAAACTTTAATTAAATTGAAGGATATCAATTTTAACAATTCCTTTGATGATGATTACATTAATGGTCTTATTCTTTTATCTAAGCCTGTCGACATAAATGTATTTAAGAATTATCTAATCAATCTTTATAATTTAAAAAGATTTAAAAATGATGATATTGATTCTATTTTAAATAGAGTGGACATTTTGTCTGAAGGTAATACACCTTATTCTTTAAAAGATTTAGAGATTGATGGTAATGATCTTTTGAAATTAGGAATAGAAAAGAATCAATATTTTAAAGAAATATTAAATGAAGTTTTATTAAGATGTAATCAAGGGGATTTGAATAACAATAGAAATGAAGAAATAGAATTCGTAAAGAAATGGATCAGAACTAATACAAATTAATGTTTTCACTTTTATAAGGGTATTTATGATTTTTGTTTTCTTAATTCATATTTGTTAATATAATAAATAGGTTTTTGAAGGAGGATGTATTATGGGATTGGATAAAGATAATAACAAACAAACGATTATTATTAGTGATGCAGAGCAGGAGAAGAAACCATGGGCTGCGAGTTGGCCAGCTTTTGGACATTATTTAAACAAATATAAATATTGGATTTTAGGAACTTCAATCATATTGGGATTAGTCGGATTTGCAGGTATTAAGTTTGTATATAATCCATCTAAAGAAACATTTAAGATAGGATTTGCTTATAATAAATCCAATTTTATCAGTAAAGTTAATAGCAGAAATGAAGTTGCATATTATTATCCCAACGGTTCTTCTTTTGATTATCAGTATGTCATCTCATTAAACAATATGAAATCCGTAGTTGATGCTTCTAATAGAAAAGCTCAGGATGATTATTTAAAGAACAATCCTACTGCAACTAAAGAAGAAATAGAAAATGTCAAAGGTGAGTTTGCTTCTATCGATTATGAAGAAATTAATAAATCCAATCTTTTGACCATTACTGAAATTAATGATAACAGTTTTATTGATACTTCTTCTTATTTAGCTTTTGATATAAATGGTCATAACAAAGATTTCTCTTCTGATGGATTAGCTCAAAGATTTTGCATGGCTTTAGTTAAGAGTGCACAAATAGGTCAAAATTCCTCCGGTGATTTTAATGCTTCTACTAATTTAGATGGTTTCTATGAAATATCTTCTCCTTTTAATAGATTAGATACTCAAATAACTATGCTTCAAGACGAAGTGGATTTCCTGTTTTCTTCCTATCAGTCTTTGATAAACATATTTGGTGGTAATACGGAAGTTATTACGACAGGTTCACCTAATAAGACTAGCTTATCTAATGCATTTAGACAATTTAAAGATGCGATGGAAATTAGCATCAGTGCTGAAGATGCCAATATGTCTTCTATATCTTCGTTGAATAATTCTTTGACTTTTGATGTCGACAATACAACATATAAATATGTCTACGTCGATACTACCTCATCTAAGGAATTGTATCTGAGTTATTACTCAAATAAAAAGAAATCTAGTCAAACAAGCATAGAAGATTTGAAGAACAAGTTAGCTTCTGAACAAGAGAATTACAACAATTTGAGTGATAAACTTCAAAGTAATGAAATTTCATCGGAAGAGAGAAACATGCTTAAAAGTGCTTTGAATAATAGCTTTAAGAACATAAATAACTACAATAGCCAAATCTCAGAGTATACAATGGAATTATCAAAGATACCTTATCAGGAAAACTTTATAAATAGTATTACTGATTGGTCTAGTTGGAAATCATCTAATGTAGCTATAGCTGATACTGAAATATACAAGAATTATACGAAGATGTTGGATTCTATTAATACTTTGTACAATACTTTGGAGAAGCAAGCTGGAATATTTAAGAATGTTTATGAGAGTGCTTATCAAGAGATCAGCACAGCTTCTAACAACAATGTAAAGACTTTATATAGAAATGTCATGCAAACAAGTGGAAGTAAGAGTTGGGTCTTGGGAGCTGGTGGAGGAGTTGTATTAGGATTCCTTGCGTCCGCCTTGATAGCATTTGGAATCGGTCAATATGAAAGAAGAAAGGCCATTTTGTTAGGAGAACCAGATCCTATTATTCCTGTAAAGAAAGAAGAGATGGCAAAGGAAGAAAGTGTAGAAGAGGAAAAGCCTGAAGATAAAACTTCTGATGATAAGAAAGAGGAATATAAGGCTGAATAACTTTACAAGACATAGGCTTGGGCTTATGTCTTTTTTGTTACGGTGATATTCACTCCTTTTTCTAGTTAATTTTATGGTTGGTATAGAGACTAATAAATCCAAACCAAATAGAAAAAACGATTAATTTCAAGAAGTGAAGAATAGAAAAAGTTTAGTATTTGTCGACACTTTTTGAATGCAAATAAGAAGTTTTACAAAATTAGCAGTCTAGGCTTGACTTTGCTAATTTCAGTGCTATATTTAAGGCGATAAACGAGGAAGCAAACCCCGTCAAAGGAGGCAACATAAATTATGATTAGACCTTTAAGAGATTATGTAGTATTACAAGCAGCTCCAGAGGAAAAGAGATATGGAGATATCATCGTCAAGAGTAAAGAAGACGATTCTGCTGTTGCTACTGTCGTAGCAGTTGGAACTGGTGTCAAGGATGAAAAGACTGGCACTATTGCTCCTTTGGATGTATCTGTAGGAGACAGAGTACTTTTTAAGAAGTACTCCACTACTGATTACAAGGAAGGTGATAAACATTACCTCGTAATCAAGAATGACGATATTATTGGAATTATCGACTAATTAGTCATCAAGAAAGGAGCTATTTAATTATGGCAAAAGAGATACGTTTTGGAAAAGATGCCCGTGATTCAATTTTGAAGGGTGTCGATACATTGGCTGATACAGTTAAGATTACTTTGGGACCCAAAGGACGTAATGTTGTTTTGGATCAAGGCTATGGATCACCTCTTATTTGCAACGATGGTGTCACCATTGCTCGTAACATCGAACTTAAAGATAAGTTCGAAAATATGGGTGCTAAGCTCGTATATGAAGTAGCAAACAATACTAATGATACAGCTGGTGATGGAACTACCACAGCTACAATCTTGGCTCAAGCTATCATTCATAAGGGTGTGGATGCAATCAATAGAGGTGCTAACCCTGTATTGGTTGGACAAGGAATAAACAAGGCCGGAAAGGCTGTCGCTAAGGAACTTTCTAGCTTGTCTCATCCTATTAACACCGATGCTGATATCGAGAATATCGCTACTATTTCTTCTGGTGATGAAGAAATCGGTAAAGTTATCTCCGATGCTATGCAGAAGGTTGGCCGTAGTGGTGTCATCACTGTCGACCAATCTAAGTCAACTGAGACAGAGCTCAAGGTTACTGAGGGTATGCAATATGACAAGGGATATATCTCTCCTTACATGGTTACCGATAGAGAAAAGATGACTGCCGAGTTGGAAGATCCTTACATCTTGGTCACTGATATCAAGGTTTCTAACATCAACGACATTCTTCCTTTGCTTCAAGCTGTTGTCGATGCTCATAAGCCTTTGCTCATCATCTCTGATGATATGGAGAACGAAGTCTCTTCAACCATAATCTTGAATAAACTTCGTGGAACATTCAATGTTGTCGCTACTAAACTTCCTGAGTTTGGTGATTTACAAAAGGCTACACTTGAAGACATCGCTGTTTTGACTGGTGCCAGATTCATTTCAAAGGATCTCAGCATGGAGTTGAAGGATGCTTCTATCGCTGATCTTGGACGTGCCAAGAAGGTTATCGTCACTGCCGATAATACTACTATCGTCGGTGGTGAAGGCGACAAGTCTAAGCTTCAAGAACACATCGATGAACTTGCAGCTCAAGCCGCTAACTCTAAGTCCGAATACGATCGTAAGAGAATTGAGAGAAGAGCTGCTAAGCTCTCCGGTGGAGTAGCAGTTATTAAAGTTGGAGCTACCACAGAGACTGAGCTTAAAGATAAGAAGCTTCACATCGAGGATGCTTTGAATGCTACTAAGGCTGCCGTTGCCGAAGGAATCGTAGTCGGTGGTGGAGCTGCACTTTGCGAAGTCTACCTCACTTTGAAGAAAACTTTGAAGGATGAGAATCCTGATGTCCAACGTGGAATCTCTTGTGTCTTGGAGAGCTTGAAAGCTCCTTTGGCACAAATCGCAGACAACGCTGGTTATTCTTCAATCGATGTTGTTGAGGCTCAACTCAATGAGAAGAAAGACTTCGGATTTGATGCTAAGAATGGTGTTTGGGTCGATATGTTCAAGGCAGGAATTGTAGATCCTTGCAAGGTTACAAGAAGTGCAATTCTTAATGCTTCTTCAATAGCTTCTGAACTTGTCACTACTGAAGCTGGAGTTGCAGATATCCCTGAACCCAAGGCTCCTGCAGCACCTGCAAACCCTGACATGGGATACTAATCGATAAGTAAATATATTTAGATGATAAAACCACAGCCGATTTGGCTGTGGCTTTTTTTAAAGCAAAATTTTTAATTAGCAACTTCCTTATTTACAAATAAAGCGTATAAATAAAATATTCCATCTGAGATTTCAAAATTGATGTTACCACCATATTTCTCTGCTATATTTTCCATAGACCTCATTCCAAAGCCGTGAAATAATGGATCTTCTTTGCTCGTTTTAATAACTGTATTTCCTTGATTATCCTTTATTGGAACTATTTTATTATCGGTGTAGTTTTGAATTACTAAGGAAACGAAATTTCCTTTCTCTGTCATCGTCAAAGAAATAGCTCTTTTATCTTCGGATAATTTGGTGACCGATTCTATAGCGTTGTCTAAGGCATTTCCGAAGAATGTATATAAATCTAATTCAGACATGAAATTCAATTTCTTTCCATCTAAAAGGCAGGTTATCTTTATGTTCTTTTGACTGCATTCCAATGATTTTTCTGTCATGATTGTATCCAAGACTTTGTTTCCTGTTTTAATTGATGAATCGTAAATCTTGATTGCTGAAGTCATTTCTTTAACCACTTCTTTTTTAACGTTTTCGTTGGAGATGATTGCTTCCATTTGATGCTTTAAATCATGAACTCTTCTATTGATTAAATCGATATTATTTTTCGATAATTCGTATTGCCTTTTCTCTTGTCTTATTATTTCATAAGCATCGTCTAGTTCAGTCTTCATCTGTCTTTGATCTAAAAGCTTAAACATGAAAGATAAAGACAAGAAGCAACAGAAAAATGATAGTAAATCAAAGAATCCCATAAATATATTTGGAATCTCATCATTAACTGAATATACGATATAAGAATTGATTCCTACTATGACGACTAATAAGAACCCGACGAATAAAATCATATATCCGGAGCTTATCATTATTTCTGAATTCTTCTTGATTTGATTTGCAAATAAGACAAAGCAGAAGAAGTAAATAGCAATATAAACAACAATATTGATTATTGTTGTAATGATAGAAAACTCATTAGTTGTAGGTAATTTTTGACCATATATTCCTATGGTAGATGAATTGTTTAGACCCGAGAAACAAAGAATAGAATTTAATCCTTGATATGCTATGTGCTGAACTAGATACGAAGCAACTGATAAGAAAGCAATAGTAGAAAAACTTTCTGCAAAACAAATCCAAGCAGCACACATGGTTAGTCCAAAGATAACGACAAACATCAATGAGGTGTACCACCAGTTATAAAAAGGAATAGGATAAAAAAGTGTAACTAATACTATGACTAATAATGATCCACTAAGTCTCCACCAAAAATGATTTTTCCTTTTTACTTTGAAAAAGAAAAGACCTTCAGATACCAGTAATTCAAAAAGAAATATAAGTCTATAGATAAAAAGACCTGATATCTCTGGCATATTAGAGCCCTCCTTTTCCTAAGAACTTATTGAAATCTTGCATAAATTTTGCTTTTCTAGGATGGCTGATATCTAGCATGTTATTACCAACTTTAATTTGGTAACCAAAAACGCCATTTATATAATTATAGTTAACTAAAGAATAGTTATTACATCTTCCAAAGAAATCTATTTTATTCTCTTCTAGCAATTCTTCCACGCTTTTAATCGTGCCATAACTGATTTTATCTTCTTGAGTAGTATGTATTATCATCTTATGTCCAATGATTTCTATATATTGAATAGTGCTAGCTTTTATAAATGATTTTTCATAGTTGACTATGAAAGGTAGCAATATTTCTTGCTTCTTAGCAATCTTTTTAAGAGCTCTTTTAAATTTCATCGAAAAGACATAATAAGTCATAGGTTTGACTATGAAATCCATAGCTTCTACTTCATAACCTTCCACAGCATACTGGGCTAAATTAGAAACGAATATTATTATTGTTTCATCATCTATTTCTCTAATCTTCTTAGAGATTTCCATTCCATTTGATTCGCCTAAGTTTATATCCATAAAAATGATATCGAACTTATTTTTGGTAAAAGTGGATAAAAATTGTTCAGAAGTTTTAAACCATGTGGTGTCGACTTCGACACCTTCATTTTCTTCTTTGTATTTGTTTAAACAAGCGATGTAATTTTCATAATCTTTTTCATCATCTTCTACTTCTGCTACTCTAATCATGATGTTATTCCTCCTTGTTTTTCTTTTCCTTTAATGGATGATAGAGGAAGTATGTCCATACTCCTAGCCCACCGATCCAAATTATATTTCCGGCTATTAAACCATACACCCAAGGATTTGTTTTTGTGTTATTTAGAACAGGCTTTGTGAAGATTCCTTCACCATTGTTAAATTTGGTGGAATATTCAAAAGCATTAGCTATCATGTAAATCGTGTCTTTACTAGCTTCTTTTATGCAAGTCATATAGACTGGATCATCAGTATCTAACGGCTGATAATTTGTTTCAGCAGTCAGCCATAAATCATTTCCTGCAACTATTCCATGTTGGATATCCATGGGAGGATCTCCATATGTTGTGTAATCTGTTATAACAGCACCTCTAAATCCCCATTCATTTCTTAGAATGCTGTTTAGTAATGAGTTATTAGCTCCACTCCAAACCGCCCCTATTCTTCCAAAGGAAGACATAACTCCAGTGCATTTATACTCTTTTACTGCTATCTCAAAAGGTCTTAAATATATTTCTCTTAAGGTTTGTTCGCTTATCCATGTATTTAAGCCTTGAAAGTTATCGCCTAATTCTGATAATGCGAAATGTTTTATATATGTATACATTCCACCTGCTCTAGCACCTTCTATGACATTGCCTCCGATTTTTCCGCTCAAAACAGGGTCTTCAGAATAATATTCATAATTCCTACCGGAGAAAGAAGACCTATGTAGATTTACTCCTGGTGCGTACCATCCACTAACACCTGTTTCTTTTCCTTCTTTTGCCACTATATATCCTAATTGTCTTGCAAGTTGTTTATTCCAAGTTTGACCGATGATTACTTCATTTGGAAATGCTGTCCATTTAGTGGCTTCAATTGATGTGGAATTTGTATTTAATCCGGCAGGTCCATCGTATTCATTGTATTGGGGCTTACCGATACTTTCTACGGCAATAGTTTTATATCCAGCTTGCTTAGATAGTTCGCACATCTCTTCATAGGACATCTGATCAATCAAATCTGATAGCTCTTTTGAATTGTAATCAGAGCCTATTTTCTTAATTAAATCTTCGTTGTATTTCAATTTTGTCTCTGAGTTTTCTAATTGAGCTCTAGTTAATTTACTTCCATTTTCATCAGTGGTTAATAATAAATTATTATTGTTTTTTTGAGTTGGTAATGTCGCTATGGTTTTATCTAATTCTTCTTTATGAGAATAGTCATTAGCTGTTTTTATTTTGTCTTTGTCTATAGTCGAATAGTCTGTAGTTTTTGGATAAGATTTATTAAAATCATCTCTCGTCAAATAATTTTGATCTATGTTGACGGAACTACCATCTATCGGTGTTGAAGCATAGCTGTTTAAAGCTGTAAATCTATTTTCCACTGTATTTTCAGTAGTTGGGTCTTTGGAATAATTTATTGTTTCTTCTAAGTCAAAGCTGATTGAATTTCCTAGATAATCATCCATGTTTTTGATTTCATGACAATTATTCATCAGTTTGAATGTATAAGTCCCTTTATCTAACTCATATCCTTTATGACCATTTTCATTCTTATCATATGCATCATAACTAGCTAGGTCATAAAGATTGAAGGATAGTTTTATGTCTTTTTGTGTTTCACCAGGATTTAATAAATCTGTTTTTTCAAATGCCACTAATTGAATTGATGATTTTTCTATTTGTCCCTTGATATATGGAGTGAAACCATATAGTTGAATCACATCCTTTCCAGCGTAGTCACCGGTATTTTTTACATCCAATGTCAAGGTTATAGTTGAATCTTTGTTTATTTCAGAATTTGGATCGATGTCGACTTTTTTTAAATCCCAGTCAAAAGTTGTATAGGATAATCCGTATCCGAAAGGATACTGGACTATATTCTTGTAATCTTCACTATAGTATTTCTCTTCGTACGCTGTTTCGTACCATCTATATCCAAAGTAAAGTCCTTCTTTATATGTGATTTGATACATATCTTCATTATCTTTGTTTGGAAAACGATTGCTATAGGATGGCTCGGTTGTTAAATCCACCGGATATGTATCAGTTAGCTTCCCTGATGGATTAACTTCACCTTTCAATATCTTAGCAACTCCTATCATTCCAGATTGACCAGGAAGACCGATGCTTAAAGCGGCATCGATTCTATCATCATTTAGAAATGATAATTCCATTGTGTTTGTCGAATTGATCAAGACTATTACATCATCGAATTCCTTTTCGACCATGTTTAATAAGTCTTTTTCTTCATTACTCAATTCTAGATAATGCTTTGTGTAATCTAAGGATGAACCATTAGAATTAATCTTTTTTTGATAGTTAGGTGCTTCACCCATATTTTCACCTAGGATTCTACTTATCATCACTATGGCTGTAGATGAGAAGGATTTAGCTTTACTTATCATTTCTGATGAATATGAATCAATAGAAGGCTGAATCAGTCTAAGTCTTTTATTCTTGTCATTAGAATCGTTTTCGTTGATGAAATTTCCATTATAGAAGGAATCATATTTGGATATGATTTCATTGTTTACTTCAAATCCTTCTAGTTCCAATGCATTTACTAATGTTACTTTATTAGTATCGCTTATAGGTGATGCACCAGATCCTACACCCTTTAAAACATTTCCTTGGTCACATGAATTCCAACCAAATACATTGATCGGTGTTTTATCTGAATTCATTTTTAAGGGAAGACAATTGTCTTTGTTCTTTAATAATACTGCCCCTTCTTCTTCTATCGATTGGACTAATTCGTTGGATTTAGTTGCTACATCTTTAAAATCCGATGAATCAAATCTACTCTCTTGGAAGTAATTATTGATGGAATCTATATTTGTGCCTATGACACAGTCTAATGTAATCAATGTTAGTGCCAAAGCACAAATTTCAACAAAGTTTAATTTGAATTTATTTAATTTCATAGTGATTTCTAATAATTAACATTAAACCACAAAGAACTAAAATTATCTAGAAAGCCTTTTCTTAAAAAAGTATAAAATTTTTGATTAAAACAAAGTTAGACTCTAATAATTATGCTCAAATTATGAAAAAAAGCTTAAAATTAAGCAAGATTAAGCTTTAAATCATTGAATTCATGTTAAATATTCTTCTTTGTTTGATTAAAAAGTTAATCTATCATCAAAGGTAAGCCCTTACACATATTTCAAGCTTATCCTTGGAGGAAAAACAATTATGAAAGCTAAGTCTATTTATGCTGTATTAGCTAGTTTGATGCTTACTACAGGACTCGTAGCTTGTGGGCCTGAAACCAACCCGACAGGTGGTAATACCGGGGGGGGGTATCACATCTAGTCCTACGACACAAGCTCCTGAAGTAAAGAAAGGAACTGTTGTTTTATCATTTGATAACAATCAAGGAACTGTTACTGCTGATAAAACAAATGGCGATGTCGGTCAAACTGTAACACTCACTATCACTCCTAATGAAGGATATGAGATCGATTCAGTTAAGGCTAACGACAAAGTCCTCAGTGGTACAACATATTCGTTTAAATTAGTTGAAGGTGAAAACAATGTTGAAGTAACTTTTAAGGCAAAGGCAGTAGAACCTGAAGTAGAATACAACATCACATATACTGCTTCGGAAGATTATGATGTTAAAGAATTAAGTGCTACTAAGGCTAAAAAAGGTCAAACAGTCACTTTCAAAGTCGAAGTAAAGAATGAAAACAAAGAATTGGATGAAGTCAAAGCAAACGGAACTGCTTTGACTGCTAATGATGGTGTTTACTCATTCGTTATGGGTGAAGCTGATGCTGTCATTGAAGTAACATTAAAAGATAAGGCAGTAGAACCTGAAGTAGAATACAACATTACATATACTGCTTCGGAAGATTATACTGTCACTAATTTAGCTACCAAGGCTACTAAAGGAACTAAGGTAACTTTCAATATTGCTGTTAATGATGAAAATAAAGAACTATCTTCGATTAAAGCTAATGACGTAGATTGTACATTGGAAGAAGATGGCTCATATTCGTTTGTAATGCCCGAAGGTGATGTTGCTATTGCTATCACTCTTCAAACTAAAGTCAATTTGAATCTCTCTATAACTTCTGACAAACAATCTTATAAAGAGGGTGATGGAGCTGCAGTATTGCAAGCGACATTCGGAGACGATCAAGTTGAAGGTGCTACTTATGTATGGGATGGAACTGATGCCAAGGATGTCGGTGTAGTAAATCCTTTCGCAGATGATGACTCTAAACAATACTTTACACCTACCAATGTTGGAAAAGGAACAGTCAAAGTCACCGCTACAGTCAACGGAAAAGAATACAAGGCTTCTTTGAATATTACAGTAGAAGCAGACTATACCAAATACACCGAAATCAAAACTGCTGATGCGATGATTGAGTTATTGAATAAGAAAGATACAGTCAACGGAAAGTACTGCTTAGGCGCTAACATTGACTTGGGTGGAATGCAAGTCAATGGAAGAGCAAATAATTCTACCTTTGTTGGAACTATTGATGGAAGAGGATATACACTCTCAAACTTTGTGGTAAAGAATGATTCTTCTCTAGAGACTGATAAAGCTACTGGATTATTTTGGCAGTATCAAGGTGTATTGAGAAACATTCATATCAAAGGAACAATTGACACAGCCGGATTTAGTGGACTACTTGCAAAGGAAGTCAGTGGACCTCAAACTAGAATTACTGATTGTTTGTTTGAGGCTAAGAATGTTCAAACTGGGGCCGATTGGACTTGGGGAAGAAATGGTGTTATTGCCTCTACTCTTCAGAATGAAGCAAAGGTTGAGAATGTAGTAACTAACCTTGATGCAACTGATGCTATGTGTTTACCATTCTTTGCTTATTCATGGACTGAAACACAGGTGATGAAGAATGCATATACAAACATAGCTCATGATACTCAAAGTGAGAACTATAAGCCATTTAATCCTAATGGAGGTGATATCTCAGCACAGGTTATGGAGAATATCAATCACACTCCCTTCGATTCTACTTTAGCTTCAGCTTATACAACATTGGATTCATCTATTTGGACTCTTGAAGATAACAAGATGCCTGTCTTGGCTCATGATAACGAAGCACCTGTAAAGCTAGAAGCTATGCTTACTGCTAGTGCTGATACGACTTCTCTTTCAATGAAAGAAGATGGCACAAAAACTGCAACCATAACTACTTCGTTGAAGTATTCGACTGAAACATTATCTGATTATTCTTATACTCTTGATCCTAGCGATGCTTCAGTGATTAGTGTAACCAACAATAATGATGGAACATTTGGAATTACAGCTGTAGCTGCTGGTGAAGCTACTGTCTCAGTGAGTGCAAAATTAGGAGATAAGACTTTAACTGCTGAAGCTATTACATTCACTGTTAAGTCTGCTGATGCTCCTAAATATGAAATTCCAGATGATGCATTTGAAATTAAGGATATAGCAACATTCAAAACTGTATTTGATAAGGGAGCTGCTTATTCTACGAGGAATTTCTACTTGTCTTCTGATATCGATTTGACAGGTGACGAATTGACTACTGCAAAGATGATGTGGATGGCTGGTGAGTTCTCTGGAATATTTGAAGGACAAGGACATACCATCACAGGTGATATCAATTGGGATATGTTCAACATCATCGCTGCTAGCGGTGTTGTGAGAAATGTAAATATAAAGACGAGCAATCCTATCGAAGCTAATAGAGGTCCATTAGCTCATACAAATAAAGGAACTATATCAAATGTTCATATCGATATGACTGTAGTTGATGAACGTGCAACAAATACATTTGCTGGAATGTTCTTTTCGAACGAAGGTAAGGTTGAAGATTCTTCTGTAGCTTTCCATGTGAATACGGCAAGCAATACTATTAAATCATTTAGTAATATTGGATCTGGAACTTACACCAATTGTACTTACACAGTCGATGGAACATGGGATGGTGCTCAGAATGCTGTAGTCGCTACTGATGGGACTACTAAAAAAGATGCTTAATAAAAAATGGAGGAATAAAATAAAATGAAATTAAATAAAATATTAGCAATTAGTTTATTGGGATTGTCTTGTTTTGGATTAGTGTCTTGTGGAAACGAAGACAATTCAAATAATGGTGGAAATGGATCTCAGACAGTACAAAAGCAAATTACTTTGACTGTTACTGGACCAACTAAGACTGTAGTGGGTCAATCAGTGAAATTGAAGATAACAGTCAAGAACGATTCGACTAAGAGTGGATATTCGGTGGAATCTAGTGATGAGACAGTTGCTACTATTTCAGAAACTGGTCTTATTAATGCCTTGAGTGCTGGAACCACGACTATTACAATCGCTTCTAAGGCTGATTCATCAGTTAAGAAAGAGTTTGTATTCACAGTTATGTCTGCTGAAGATGTTGGAGTAAAGATTGTAGCTGATAAAACTTCTGTTAAAGTTGGAGAAACAATCAATTTGTCTGCTAATGTCACCAACAAGGATGATGATGAAGTGACTTATAAATGGAGCTGCGAAAATTATAGTGGTAGTTTTGATAAGACTAATGGTAAGACTGCTAAGTTCACAACTGATAGTGCAGGAAAAGAAGTTATTAAATTGACTGCTACTATTGGGGAAGTCGAAGTGGCAGATCAAGTTGAGATTGAGATTACTGAATCTTTGGATAAATATATTAAGATTTCCACAGCAGATGAATTCAAGTCTAAGATTCTTGCTAAGAACACCATTAAAGATGACTTTATCTTAACAGCTGATATCGATTTAGGTGGAATGGAAATCAATGGAAATGCTGATATTAGAAAGTTAGCTGGAACTTTAGATGGACGTGGTCATAAAGTATCTAATTTCTCTATCATATCTTCTGAGAACAACACTGCTGGACATAATAACTCTGGAATGTTCCAAGAAGTCAGCGGAACAATTAAGAATCTTGAAGTCGATGGAACATTGACTAAAAACAGTTTAGGTTGGGGTACAGCTATTCTTACGAATATTCTTTCTGGAACTGTCGAAAATTGCTTATTCAATTCAGTTCAGTCATTCAATAACGGATCAGATAGTTGGTTTGCTTTCGGTGCTTCTATCTGTGGTGTTTTGAAGGAGGGTGCAACTGTTAAGAGCTCTGTTGTAAATGTCTCTGGTGAAGGTAAAGATGTCCATATGGCAATATGTGCATATCCAGCAGGTGGATCCATTAATGATGGAACACAATCGGGATTTGCTCCTTCTAAACAGACCTTTACTGTAAGCGGAATATACACGAACCAAAACTCGGATTTGGCTTATGGAAGTACATGGGAGTGGGGTGGACCTATTGAAGATACATCCGGAATTCATACTGATGTTGATTTCTCTACGGCCAAAGCAACTACATATTCGGACTTATCTGCAAATTATTGGAATTTAGTAGATAATACTATGCCAACATTGAAGACTTTAGCGGTAGAATAATAGTCGCAAGTTCGATATTCTTAAATCACTAAATCTTATACTATTTTTGAACTTGAAAAAAGAGAGCTTATGTGCCCTCTTTTTTATTTACAATTGATTAATTATTATATAAGTTGCATTTCTTCTGATTCGTCTATAGCTTGACGTCCATATTTCTTAATAATGTTTAAAATGAACGTATAATCCTTGGCATAGGAATTGGGAAGTCTAATTAAAGTGATGTTATTTGCTTTGCAAATGTCGTCTCTTTTTGCTGTGATTCCTGGGTTTGATTTTATTGATTGAAGTATTGCTAGGTTAAAATCTTTTGGCTTATTATTTACTATTTTTACAGAGTCATTTATAGAGTCAGAATAAATCCGTTTTAATTATTTCTATTTTTTAAATATTCATCAGCTTTTCTCAACGTCTCTTTATCTGTTTCAAAGGTTACTGCATCTATAGCTTCTTTGATAGGAAGCCAAATACATGATTTGACTTCATCATCGTGGTCATCGTGAGCGATGGTGTCTTCTTTGCATTCAGCGACAAAGAAATAGACATCTTTGTCTATTCCAGGAAATGGAGAATAATTTATATGGTGCTTAAATCCAGTATCTATAGTCACGTTTAAAGAAGTCTCTTCTTTTATTTCTCTTCTAGCTGTATCTTCATCATTTTTATCCGTAGGTTCTACATGGCCCTTTGGAATTGAAGTATGTCCTAAATTCATCTTTTCTACTAGATAGTATCTTTGGTCATTTATTATTTTATAGACTACAGCACCACAACTTTTTTCTTTCTTTATATTCTCGCTCATAGTTATAAACCGCCTTTCTAGCTAGGAATTCAGCTTAAAAATCGGTTATAATAATAACGCTTTCTAATGAATTTGTTATATTTACTTTTTATTTATATAAATAAAAGTCAACTGACATTAAAAGCGAAAAGGAGTGATAACTATGACAGACGAAGAAAAGAAGGTGTTGGATACTATTCTAAGTCTTTGCCAAAGAGAAGGAATATCCCCTTTTCAAATTGACTATAAAGTCCATAATGAAATTAAAGTATCAAATGTAAAAGGTGTTATAACGACTGACATAAAAGAAAATGTTGTCTCAGTTCGTTATAGAGGAATGTATGAAGAGAGATCAGGTACTTTTGAAGATGACAAATTGGATGAGAATAGAGTTGATGAAATCATTAAATCTATTAAGCAATCTGCTTTGAATAGCGATAGATTATGTAGACCTGAATTTTTTGGCGAACCTGGTCAAAGATATAAATCTAGTGGATTTAAATTATCCAACGTGAAGATAGATAATCTAAAGATTTTAAACAATAAGATTGTTCAATCTTTAAAAGAAATGAATTCTTTGTTCAACGATGATGCTATAAATGAAATTTCAACAACCTTGATAACTGGTAGAAGAATGATGGTCAATTCTAAAGGATTAAAAGTGGAGAAGAAGTTTGACCGTATAGTGATGAGAGCAGACTGCACCTTCACAAAGCCTGATGGCGAGAAGAGTTCTGCTACTGAGACATATATTGGATACAATTTGATGACTATTAAACCTGAGTATTTGGCTAATAGAATAGATAAAGAAATAATGTCTTCCTTCAAGGTTGGTCTAGTTGAAAAGGGAAAATATAAAGTAGCTTTTTCTCCAAGAAGTGCTGCTACTATCCTTCATATTGCTGATCTTCATCTCTCTGGAGCGATGGTAGCTTCGGGAAAATCAGTATATAAGGATCAGTTTGGAAAGGATGCTTTCTCACCACTACTAACTGTCTTAAATGATCCTATTATCTCTTCAGTTCAATCCACTCCATTCGATACAGAAGGAAATGCAACAGAGAAGTTTATGGCCATAGATCATGGAAGACTTCGCTGTTTCTTCTTGGATACTGAATACGGTGAGATATTGAATATAAGATCTAATTCTTGTGCCACATATGGAATTCCCGAGTCTCAATACTTCGTCGTTGCACCTTCAGCAGATAATACATCTTTGGGATTGATAAGGTCTGTAGATAATGGATATATAGTAGAAGGATTTGATAAGGACTGTGTAGAAAAGATAAAGAGAGATGCTGAGATAAATCTTGAGATTCCTTTCTATGGTTATGAGATAAAAGAAGGAAAGATTGGAAAGCCTGTAAGAGGAACTATAAAAGGAAAAGCTGATGAATTCTTACGAGATATAATCGGACTTTCTTCTGAGAGAGAGGATTGCTCTATAGAAGCCGCTCTTTGCCCTTGGTTCTTAATAGATAACGTAGAAGTTGAATAGCTGTGAAAACAGCTATTTTTGTCCTTAAGAAATAAGTTAGTCGTGTTTTATATTATTTATAAGGAGAATGATGTAATCATGTTTAAAATGGATAGATTAGGTCAAGGAACTTGGCATTTTGGAGAAAATAGAAAATTATATGAAGCTGAAATCGAAAGTATTAGATATGGAATTCAAAATGGAGTGACATTGATAGATACAGCTGAGATGTATGGGGATGGCAAATCTGAATCCTTAATAGGAGAAGCTATCAAGGATTTTGATAGGTCAAGATTATATATTGTTTCTAAGATATTGCCTTGGAATGCTGGATATGATGATTTCTTCATCAGCCTTTCTAATTCTTTAAAAAGATTGAATACATCTTATTTGGATATGTACTTATTGCATTGGAGAGGCGAGATTCCATTGGAAGAAACCATAAGATGTATGGAAGAAGCAAAGAGACAAGGTCTTATCAAAGATTGGGGTGTCTCTAACTTTGATATTGATGATATGCAAGAGTTATTAAGCCTTAAAGATGGTTACAACTGCAGAGTTGATCAATGCTTATATCATTTAGGATCAAGAGGTGTAGAGTATAGTCTTATTCCTTTTTTAAAGAATAATGCCATTAGATTTATGTCTTATTGTCCTTTGGCAGAGGCTGGATCATTGAAAAGAGATCTTTTATCTAATTCGACAGTAATAGAAATATCTAAAGAATATGGAATTACACCTATTCAACTTCTTTTAGCCTTTACTTTGAGAGATAAGGATATAACATCTATTCCTAAAGCTTCTCATGTAGAGCATCTAAAGATGAATATTGAAGCATCTAAGATTCAAATATCAGATGAATCTTGGAAGTTACTAGATTCTATTTATCCATTTCCAAAGAAGAAACTTCCTTTGGATATGGAATAAAAGACATAAAAAAACTCCGAACCTAATTTGCATTAGATCCGGAGCGAGCAAAAGGAATTTTATGTTGGAAATAATTAACTTAGTTATTTGCAATCTCTTGATTGCCTTGTAATTATAGTCCTTAGATTTATAAAAGCAAGCAAAAAAGCAAAATATTTTTGAAAGTGCTTTCAAATACCTGCAATTTTCTAATAAATATATAGATATTTCCTAAAAATGTACTGATTCATCGTATTCTGCCTAAGCTTTTATCTTTAAGTGATAGTACTATAAAAAATAGCACTGGTAAGTTAGTCAAAATTGGATTTATTAAAAGGAAAGGATCTTAGAGAAATGTATGTTGGACTATCCAAGATGAACAATATCAATTTTAGATGTTTTATTTAGATGAATAATTTATACTTTATTAATAAGAGGTGGACTGATATGGATCAAGAAAAGAAATTAACAAAGTCATTGAGGGTAATTCATGAGACAGTAAAGATGATGCAGTTTTATCGTGATATGTCTGGAGTCATATCATGGGATTTGGAAACATGCGCTCCAAGAGATGGACGAGATAGAGAAAGTGAGCAACTTACTTACTTGTCAGGTAAATCTTTTGCTCTCAGCAAAAAGAAGAAATTCATAAGTTCAATTCTTTATGCTATGAAGAATTTCGAGTCTTTGGATAAATATGACAAAGTCTTAGTTAAATCTTTATATAGAGAATATTTGAGTTCAAAGAATGTAACTCCTGAATTTGAAAAGATTTATTCCAACAACTTTAGCAAAGCATTTAACGTATGGGTTAATGCTAAAGAAAAAAATGATTATTCCTTATTTGAAGGTCAGTTGAAGAAAAATGTCGAATATACTAGAAAATGGGTAAATCTTAGAGATGACGCAAAAGGAAAGAAAGTTTTGGATATTTTGACTGATGAAGTTCAGCCTGGATTTACTACTAAGGATTTAGATGTCTATTTCAACAGTCTTAAAGATGGCATTATTCCTATCTTGAATAGAGTTTATGAATCCAAAGAAATCATTAGAGATGACTTCTTGTCTAGAGAAGTATCTATAGAAAAACAAAGAGAGTTCTCTCTTTGGTTGATGAAACTATTAGGATTTGATTTCGATAAAGGAACTTTAGGTCAAACAGAGCATCCTTTTACATCTGAATTGAGTGCATCTGATTGTAGAGTGGCTACTCACTATTATGAGAAGAACTTCATATCAAATTTCTATTCGATAATGCATGAAACAGGTCATGCTTTGTTCTCACAAAACACACCTGCTATAGTTAGAAAACATTTGCTCGGTGGTCATCAAACATTGGATATGGATGAATCTGTATCTAGATTCTATGAGAATGTTATAGGAAGAAGTTATTCTTTCTTGTCTTTTGTATTTCCTACCATGCAGAAATACTTCGCACCAGTATTAGATGATGTAACAGTCGAAGAATTCTATAGAGCAGCTAACAAAGTATTCCGTCAACCTTATAGAACAGAAGCTGATGAATTGACTTATGCGCTTCATATCGTCATAAGATATGAGATAGAGAAAGGTCTTTTTGATAAGACATTAAGTACTAAGGATTTAAATAAAGTTTGGAATCAAAAATATAAGGATTATTTAGGACTGGATGTCGAAGATGATAGAAGTGGAATATTGCAGGATGTTCATTGGTGTGATTCTTTCGCCTATTTTCCTGTATATGCAGTTGGAAATTCATACAACATCATGTATAGAAATGTAATGGATAAATCCTTTAAGAAGTATGGTGGATTAGATCAGGTGTTGAAAGAAGGTAGAATGGATTTGGTCAAAGACTGGATGACTAAGAGAGTGTTTAAGAATGCATGTCTATTAGATCCTAAGGATTGGATTAAGTCTATAACTCACAAAGAATTTAGTTCTAAGGAATTCATAGATTATTTGGATAAGAAGTACAAGGGAATATATAAGTAAAGATTCTTTGATAAATATTTAGATTCGAAATAATATAGACTTAGTTAATTAAAAGGTAGATTTCTACCTTTTTTGTTTATAATTGCAAAATTGTTTTTTTATCCTCAATTGAAGCAAAAACAAAAAAGATAAATAGGTAAATATGAGTCGGTGAGAATGTAAATCTTCAGTAAAAACTAATGAAATTTGCTGAAAATGTATTTTGATAGCTCTTTCAAGTGAAATACATGTTAAGATTAAATTGGAGGGAGAATAAATTCCAAACAATGAAAAAGAAGAATCATTTAATTGCTTTATCCGTTTTGATTGCGTCATTAGTCGGATGTAATGGAGGAAATGATAGTTCTACTACTCAGCCTGGTAGCAACAATCCCACTACTCCAACCGCTCCATCTACTCAACAACCTGAGAAGAAGACTGGAACAGTTACTATTGGAGCAGTTGAGCATGGTAGTGTCACTGCTGATAAGATGACTGCTGAAGTTGGTGCTGATGTCACCTTTACTGTTACTCCTGATGAGAACTATTCAGTAAAGTCATTCAAAGTCAACAATGATGAAAAACAGCTGAATGACTCTAATCAAGTTGTTGTAAAGATGGTCGAAGGTGGTCTCACTGTATCTGCTGAATTTGAAATCAACAGTGCTGCAGTCACTATCACCCAAGCCGATCATGGAAGCATTAGTGCTGATAAGTCTACTGCTAAGATTGGTGAAAATGTCACCTTCACTGTTGCTCCAGAAGCAAATTATGTAGTTTCATCATTTAAAGTAAATGATGCTGATGTTGCTTTGGATGGTAATAATCAAGCTGTAGTAGTTATGGTAGCCGGTGGTTTGGATGTTACTGCTTCATTTGAATTAGGATCTGGAACAGTCACCATTGGAACTATGGAACATGGTGCTGTCACTGCTGACAAGATGACTGCTAAGATTGGTGAAGATGTAACATTCAAGATCACTTCTGATACTGGATATGATGTGAACTTCTTTAAGGTTAATGGAATAAGTGTTAAGTATGAAGCTAAGGAAGATCCAACTACGGGAAAGACTTATGGGGAAGCCAAGGTGAAGATGGTCTCCGGTGGACTTACTGTTACTGCTGAATTTAAGTTAGCCGTATACACTATCGAATGGGATACTCCTGCTCATGGTACTATCGCTGTAGAAGGTGATAAAAAATCAGCTACATACGGTGAAGAAGTAAAGTTCATTTTCACACCAGAAACTGGATACGAGATCAAATACTTAACTATTAATGAAGAGCAAGTACAATGGGCTAGCGACAATACATACACCACTATTATGGGCGAATATGGATTGTTCGTCACTGTACAGTTCGGCCTTGAAAATGAAACTATCACAGTCAATGCCGGTGAACATGGAACGATTGAACATAAGAATAAAGCAGATGATACTCAGGATTATTTATATGGTGATACTGCAGTCGTCACTGTAACTCCTAATGAAGGATTCATGATTGAGACTATCACAGTTGACGGAAAAACTATCCAAGTACCTGAAGATAAGAAGGGTGGATATTCTTTTGAACAATTAGTTGAGAAGGATCTTAATATCTCAGCTACCTTCACAGATGTTCATACAATATCTGAGTTTACTGATTCTGTTATAAATGAGATTAAAAATGCTCAAGATATCAAGGTTAAGCTTGCAGGAGATGTCACTCTCGGTGTAACTTTACCTTTAGCTAAAGGAACCACTGAATATGATTTGGGTGGACATACCATCACTAGCACATTGAATGGAATGCTTAGAGATGCCAATACTGATACTGCAACTTTTGGAAACAAGTCTGTCACATTGAAGAATGGAAAAATCATTTCTAATTATGACAAGGGAACAGTAAATGTCATCGATTCTTCGTATCTTGCAGCTTTTACATTAGATGGAGTCACTGTAAGCAATAGTAGTATTAGTACAGTTAATCCTATCACTGGTATTTATTGCTCCAGCACTACTGAAACTAAGATTTTGAATTCTACAATCAATATCAAAGGTAGCTCAAATTTAGGTGCTTATGGTATAGGAACTAATAACCTCGACGGTGAAAACAAGACTATTACAATTGACAATACTAAGGTCACAGTTACTTCTGATGACTTTGATAACACTGGATTCTTAGGCAATACTGAAGGAATTAAGGTAGTTGTAAAGAATTCAACCTTTACTGCTGATAGACAAGCAGTCATTGCTAGAACTGGAAACTGGGATATCTCAGGATCTACCTTTGTATCCACAGGTAAATGGTTGGATGCTTCTGAAGCTAATGTTACTACTAATACAAAATATAAGACCACTGCCGGATCTTGGAAAACTGGAAATGAAGTAGTTTCTGGTGGATTGATCTTAGGTGATGAAAGAACAAGTGCATACAATACTCCTGTTGTTGCTACATTGAAGGATAACAAGTTCACAGTTGCAAAGGGTGACAAGATGTCCATTCATTCTGATGGAACTGTAGCAACTACAGTCACAATGGATGCCTTGACTGCTGTTGAAGCATATGGTTATGATCACGATGAAGATAAAACTACAGTTGTTACTGAGAATAATGTGGTGAAGTCTAATATTGCTGAAGTTGTTGCTAAGAGTGAAAAGGATGATACCAAACTTTATTATGTTACTGGAGTAGTAAAGGATATCTATGATGAAACTCATGGCAATATTCACTTGTTGGACAAGACAACTGGGCAATCAATGATTGTTTATGGAACTTATTTAACTAACGAATATTCATTTGATGGATCTAAGTTCTCATTCAAACAAAGTGATTCTACACCTATTACTAAGGAATATATTGGTAAGGAAATCACAGTTGCTGGAACATTAGGATTCCATGGTGGAGCTGGTCAAATTGTAAATGGCTTTGTCTTGGATGCTAAGGCAGATAAATATAATGATGACTTGACAGTTAGCTATGATAATAGTAAGGGAACTGTTGTGTTGAGTAAGGAAAATCCTCAATTGGGTGATGAAGTAACTATTACCGCTACACCTAAAGAAGGATATAGACTTTCTAAGGTCACATTGAAGACTATTGATGATGTTGAATCAGATATAACTTCAACTTTGAAGTTTACTGCAGGATTGAAGGATACTATAACTGTTGAGTTTGTAAGTGACTCTACTCCCGTGGCTACTGTTCATGAAGTGGTGTTTAACGGTGAAAATAATAATGAGCCGGTTGGTGCATATGATAAAACGTGGACAAACACCACAAACGGGATTAAATATGTAATAGTGAATGGTAACAATAATACTAACAAATGGGACTATATTAAATTCGGACGTAAAAAAGTTGCAAGTATTGGAAATATTCATACACTGAGTCCATTTGCTAATCCTATTGCTTCTTCAACAATAACTATTGATAGTATTACTGCCGCAAAGGTTAATAGTATTAAATTTTATATATCAACTAATGAGGATTTCAGCAATGCAGAAGTACATAACCTTGCAATTAAAACAGGAGTCATAGAAACAACTGTTACAACTCCTGTTGCAAATGCATATTATAAGTATGAGTTTGATTGTCAATCAGGTAGTGGTAATGGATTTGTTCAAATTTCTAAAGTCACATTTACAGAAAAGGTATAAATTAAAATAGTATATTAGTTTAGAATGCTGTTTTTATAGCTATTAAAAAGATAGTATAAAATCCTCCTGTGAAAAGGGGGATTTTTTTTGAATAGAGGATGAAAAAAGATAAAATCGTTCTGAGGAAGAATAGAAGACTTTAAAAAGATAGAGAGGAGAGACTTTTAGGAAATATTGAAAGGGAGTGGTGAAAGCATCGAGATAGTCTTAATTCATCGTGGTTGTGCGAATATTAGAAAAGTATTCCGGCTACGTTTTATGACCTGAAACTCTTTCTTGTGAGATCAAGATAAAGGCAAAATTAAATATTTTGTCATGTTTTAATATTCCTCTAGGATTATTTGAATTTTCAATAACGACATTGGTAATTAGGATTCATATATATTTAACTTCTTTTCTTTTGATTGATATTGTGTTTGTTTCGAAGTCTCAAGACAAGTGTTTCAAATTAGAAATTATTTCAATGCGTGGCAGCTAAGATAAAGAAATACTAACTTTATTAAAAACTAATTATTTGGATTTGATTGTCGCCTTAGTATATTCACCAAAATAATTATAATTTGATTGTTTTGATTATTTTCTTTTTTGAATTATACTAAATTTTAACAACATGGATAAGATAAATATATGAAAATAAAAATTAATAATGAAAACTACCATACAAATGAAATAACTAAAGAGGAATGGACTTATGTAAAGAAAACAAAACTAGAGTTATTTAAAACATATTCGAAGTTAAACACTTTCATTCAATTTGAGATAAAAAAGAAAAAGTATTTATTATCTAAAGCTGAGTTAGATTGCTTGATTCAAAAATTAATTCTTGCTAATTTGAAATATATAAAGGATATTTATTCGGATAAGCTTTGTGATAAGAACCAAATTAACAAGTTTGTTTATAAGAATATGATCAAAACTTTTCCATATGCTTTAGATTTGAATAATCAAATAAATATGAATAGACCTTATTTATATGAACCAGTTAATCTGATAACAATAAGTTTATTGTATAGGATGCAAGCTAAAGTAGATAAGAATATTCAAAATATAAAGGGTTTATTTCATATTTATGTAATGCTTCTTATCAATAATTTGATTCGATCTATCAAGTCATCTTTAATAATGTTTTCTATTGGAGATGATATTCATGGATATTCATTGTTTAGGGGTATTATCGAGCAACTGGCGATGATAGTAAATGCATATAGGAATAAAGATGATTTTGTTGAAGCTACTACAATAAATAGATTATTATTCTCTATAGATGGAGGAGCTGAATTAGATGAAGAAGCTAAGATTACTCTTCAAAAATTCAAGGATAAGTATAAATGTAAAGACTCTAATATAGAGAAAATAGTTCGCTATGGTTGGTGTAAAACATCAAAGAAACCAATTCAAAATACTTCTGATTTTATTAAATCTGCTTTTGGAAGTATAAATGATAGTTTTTTAAACTTATATAAAGTCACCAGCAAGTTAATACATGAAGATTGTATAGCTACTCCTTATGATTATGTCAATATGAGAATAGGATCTAAAGACGTGTTGATGCTTTTGACTGATTTAGCTTTTAAAATGTTGAATAAAGCTGGAATTAGTTTTACTAAGGAAGATAATAAACTATCAGCTTTATTATTAGAGTTTGATAACACTAATATTCTCAATGAATTAGATATTGATAAGCTTTGGGATGAATTGAATGAATCTGAATAAGTAATTAAGTACATTTAGATATTTCAACTAACTTTTAGAGTTTCAATATACATTTTTAATCGATTGTATTAAGTTTAATTTGTTATTTGATATGGCTTAAAATCACTTTTCTTTATCAGTATATTTTTTAAATTTATATTAATTTCTAGTTTTTGTTATTGATGATGGGAAAAGCTTTTTAATAAAAAACACTACAATAATGTAGTGTTTTAATCAAATACAACTTTATCCTTTATAAGGAGGAAGAGGAGGTGGAGGAAGAGGTATTGAGCTTTCAGAAGCAATCTTATATTCACCACTATCCTCATATAAGTAAATAGTTGTAGATAAAATTGAGAACTTCAATGCAATCTTATTGTTGTATGAAGTGATTATATAATTATAATTTGTTGTTCCATCGCTCAGCACATATGAAGTTATCTTTGTTATAGGATCTACGACAGCTTTAAATGAATATGTAGTTCCACTAGTTGTCGTATAGTCTTTAACAAACTTTGTTACATCGAAATCGACTGAATTCAATGTCTCATCATTATATTCGACTTTCTTTACTCCATCTACTTCTTTGAATTTGAATGTCGATGAACTTGTTGTTATTGTTGTTACTCCATCTTTGCTTTCATATGAAGAATAAGAAGTTAATGATCCATTTACATATAACTGATCAGCGGTTAGATATATGACAGTCGAATTATCACCGTTTGCATATACTCCGTTATAGTTGTAGATATAGTCAACGGCATATCTATTATTGAATGAGACCAAACTAGCTCCATCTTTAATAAAATAGACTTCAGTTAAGCTGCTGTATTTCATAGCTACTCTTACAGCTTTGTTTCCTTGGTATGTAGTTATGCTCAATGAATAGTCATATTCCTTCTCGACTAATCCATTATTGGTATCGTTGAGACTATCAGCATACATCTTTCCATCAGAAGTGATTCTTATCTTCTCTGTTCCATAGGCACCATTGAATTCATATGTGCCTACCAAATCTAAGAACATGTTATATGGAACGAAAGTTTCATTTGGAGTGAATACATTATCTTTAAATACTCCTCCAACCATAGCGTTGTTTGATCCTACTTCTATCAAATGCTCTTCGTTATCGATGGTGAAATAAAGACCGATCACATAGGCAAATGAATCTTTTATGAAGTATGGTTTCATTTCATAATCGACTTCATTTCCTTTATAAGTTAATTTATCTGCAGCGATAGTTAAGTCGATTTGATATTTGGTGGTGTATTCGCCTAATAGAGATTCAAAACTACTAGTAGGTATGAATATCTTTGATTCATCTTCTTTTATCAATTCAAATGCTTTGATTCCAGTGTCGAATAATTTGAATTGATATGTATTTGAATCCATTGTGAATTCTAGATAAGTGGAATCAGAAGAAGGAGCATATAGAATACTAGAATCGACAGTTTTAGATTGATAGGCTATCTTTAAATCTTTGTCTACCACCAATGTTTCTTTCTCAGTCTTTGACTTGTATGTGAAGTCGTTTACAAAGTAACTTGAATAAAGAGATTTATTTACTAAGAATAACTCTTTTTCACCTACATATCCTTTGATTACGTAATTAGAAGCCATATTGTCTTTATAAGGAACAAAATGATATGTCTTTCCATCGTATTCAACTTTTATAGCTTTGAAGTTTTTATAGACATCAAAGCTAAATGATGTTTCAACATTATTGATTTTCAATTTGTTAGTATTTGTCTCTTCATCTAAGCTGAAGGAGAAATTGAAGTCTTTATAAGAGAAGCTACCATATAAATATGAAGAATAATCTTCATATGGCATGAATGTTTCTTTATCTGAAGAATCTATAAAGGTAATTCCATAAGCACTAGGTTTTACTAAATAAGACTTACTTCCAGAAGTGATTCTATATTCACTTCCTTCTTTTTCATCTACTATTCCTTCTATTTGATATGTATCGCCATCAAAGGATACAGTCTTATTATCGAAATCATAGGATAAGTCTATTGTCTTTGATCCGTCAAAGACATCATAGTTCATAAAAGCAGGACAGCTTCTGAATACGACTGCATTATTTGATAATATGTTGATTAAATCTATATAAGACCCGTTATTTACTAACATCATAGATTGATATAGATAATTATCAGTGTAGTCGTAGTAATCTGCTATTAATTCGACAGTTCCATCCACGTCTTTCAAGTAGGATTTTGTATAGAAGGAATTTAAAGTTGATCCAGCTGCAGTGGATTGTCTAACTAAGAATACATCTCTATCGACTGAATAATCTCCGCTGATATAGTAGATTAAATCATATTTGGAAACTTCTGCTTCATAATAAGGTGAGAAGAATGCTCCATTCATGCTTTTGATAGAAGGCATGAATGAATAAGACTCATCACCTTTTTCAAGAATTAAGACCATCTTTTCATCAAAAGATAGGTAGGCCTTATAGTCATCATCATTAAAAGCTTTGGAGAATGATATTACTGTTCTTGTTATATCACCTTGTATTTCTTCATCTATAGAAGTTGGGATTAGATCTTTTGATTGACCATCTTTTGTGATGGTTAATCTTTTATTTGTTATAGTAACTTCACCTAATTGACCTTCATAGGTGTAGTCATCCATGACATCTAAATCATAATCAGAGAAATCAGGTGCTGTAGGTTCTGTTGGTGTAAAAGATGAATTTGGTGTAGTAGATCCAGGAGTTTGAGAAGAAGATGGCTTAATCTCATTGCAACTTGTCAAGCTCATCAATACAAGAGTAGATATTGATATTAGTTTTTTAAATTTCATATATTTTGCTCCTTTTATGTAGATTTAGGACATTAGAATAAATGTTTTATTAAATAATTTCAAATAGTATTAAAAACTTATCTATAAGAGCAAGAAAATGACTATGGTATCCTTAGACTTTTTAGTAAACGAAAGAATAATAAAAAATACGCAGCCCGAAAACGATAACGAATTGTCTATAGTCGAACTATTTCATTTATATATAAAAAGTTGTTAACATCAAATCTTGTAGTAAATGAGATAATAAATTCTTGTTTGACTAAAATTAATTGAAAAAGAAAAATAATAAAGATTATATATGTAATATATAGATTTATTTACTTATTTTATTCTTTTATTAGCTTAATTTCTTTATCTTTTTTAGAAATGAATATAGATAGTCCAATCAATATTAATAATACAGCAATCATTGAAATGGGTAATAATTGAATAATAGTATCTTTGGATTGGATATCGACAAATTTATAACAAAGATAGAAGGACATAGCGCCTAATATAAAGGAAATCAAAATGAAGAAGTATTCCAAAGATACAAAAGCATATTCAATGTTCTTTTCTTTTATTGATTTCACTAAGAATTCAGCTATATTCTTCATAACAGTAGTCATCATAGTAGAAGAGAATACATTTTTATTCATTTCACGGAATGAGCAGAATTGGAACGCCCCATATAAAGCCATGAAACAATCGGCTACAATATCGTTTATTGTAGGTGTTCCGTTAGATTGAATCGCTTCAATATTAACAGGAATGCAAATTGATGGAATCAAACATATGATCATTAGGCTCAGTACTATTTGTGGATAGTATTTATTCACATTCTTTATTGTGGCTTTTAAAGACTCTGCAGTTAAACATCCGATAAAGAACATTAATATAACCATCATCCTATCTAAAGCCCAAGGGATATTACCATCTATAAAATTCATAAACATTGTAATGGTGTTTCCAGTTTGCATAGCAGCATATATTCCTCTAGTTTTAATGGAATATAGTTCTGTGAACCCACCTAAAAGACTTAATAGACAAGCAAATAATAGAGATAAAGTGAAGTGTTTTTTTATAAAGCTCATAAAATGAATTTTAAATCATTAGAATTATAGAATTCTTTTATACTCTTGACTCATTAAAGGCTTTCCAAATTTTAAATGAACACTTAATTTGCTAGTCAAATATAATAAAAAAAGCCAAGCTGTTATGTAGTGCACTACATTATAGCTAGGCTTATAGTTTTATTTCTTTTTGTTTTTCTTCTCTTCTTTTTTAGCTTTTTTAACATCTCGAAGAACAGCATTGTCATTTTTCTTTATGGTTATTCTTTCAAGCTTCATAGCCTTTAGCTGAGCTTTCTTTATAGATCTGGCTGAGTGATGCTCTTTTATTTGCAAAGGCTCATCACCATCATCATATGAGAATCCATTTCCATGAATTTCATCGACATTTGTTATTGTTATAAAAGCATATGGATCTATAGATTTTACTAATCTGAGCAATTCACGATATTCGTTTCTTGTGAATGAGACTTTTACCACTTTTCTTTCAAATCCAGTATATCCGCCTTCAGCTTCATATAGTGTTGTTCCTCTTTCCATGTTTTTATTAATGGAATTGGAGATGCTTCTATATTTAGCTGATACAATCTCTGCACAATATGAAGAACTATTGCCTGAGAAGATTCTCTCTATGACAAATGAACATAATAATGAAGCTAACATTCCAATTAAGAAATTGATTAAATTTTGAGATGAGAACAAACCAGTGAATATTATTATAAAGTCCACTCCAAAAGATGAAATAGAAGTTGAAATTCCAAATTTCTTATGTAACCACATGGTTATACAATCCGTTCCACCGGTAGATCCACCACCTTTGAATGAAAATGCAACACCTGCACCCATCAATATACCACCGAATATTCCAGCTAGAATCATTACTGAAGTAGAATCGTAGCTTGGATTATTTATATAAGTTTCTAAAGCAAATAATTTAGTTCCGTTAATAACGGTTATTTCTCTTAGAAAATCAAATAGATAGATTCCTAAAGGATAGATAATAGTTGAGATTAAAGTTTTTAAAGTGAATCCAAATCCTAATAAGAAGTAACCTAGTATGAAGAAAAAGACAGTGCTAAGTGTAATGATATGGTTAATATCGATTATAGAATTTAAGTCATTCCCAGTCGCCATGTTATAGAACTGTTGGATTATAATTGCTATACCGGAAGTTCCACCTGTGACTATTTCACCAGGAACAAGGAATAACGATGCACCTAATGCCAACAACAAGTTTCCTATGACAATCCAAGTTATCGATTTGAATAATTCGGATTTCTTCGGTTCTATAAATTCCTTATAAAAGGAAGTCTTTAAAGTAAACCATTGACCGAGAAAGAAGTTTTTAAACCAGCTTGTTCTATTCTCCTTCTGCATCGGTTCTTCCCTCTTTATACTTCCATTTTAAATAGGCATCGATGAATCCATCCAAATTACCATCCATTACTTTTTGGATATCTCCGACTGAATATTCAGTACGATGGTCTTTGACCATCGTATAAGGCTGGAAAACATAGGATCTTATTTGAGATCCCCATTCGATATCTTTTTTAACACCGTTGATTTTATTTAACTTCTCTTGTCTTTCCTTTTCTCTTACTTGGAATAATCTAGATTTCAAAAGATTCATTGCTAGAGCTTTATTTTGCATTTGGCTTCTCTCAACCTGACAAGTGACGACTATTCCAGTAGGATGGTGAATGATTCTAATTGCAGATTCAGTCTTGTTGACGTTTTGACCACCAGCACCAGATGATCTATAAGTCTCAATAGTTATTTCAGCTGGATTTATTTCTACATCTACTGAATCATCTAGTTCGGGCATTACGTTGACACTTGCAAAGGATGTATGTCTTGAATGAGCGGCATCAAATGGCGATAATCTCACCATTCTATGAACCCCTCTCTCTGATTTTAAAAGACCATAGGCATTTTTACCCATGACTTCTAATGTGGCAGAAGATATTCCAGCTTCTTCACCTTCTTGATAATCCAATACTTTATATTTGAATCCGTGGCTGTCACAGTATTTGGTGTACATTCTAAATAACATTCCAGCCCAGTCATGTGCTTCAGTTCCACCAGCACCTGGATGAAATTCCAAGATTGCATTCATATGATCATAAGCACCGGACAAATATAATTCAGTCTCAAAAGCATCCATATCTTTCGATAAGGATGCTACATCTTTTTCTGTTTGATTATGCAAATCCTTGTCATCTTCTTCTTTCAAAAGTGAAAGTGCAGCCTTGATATCTTCAAGTCGATTGAAAAGACCTTCATAAGTATTTTTCTTATCGTTGAGGTTTGACAACTTGCCATTTATCTTGGCAGCATTTTTAGGGTCACTCCAAAAGGATGGATTTGCTGTTTCTTCTTCTAAATTCTTGATTTCTTCTTCTATCTTGGGGAGGTCAAAGACAGCCACAAAGAGAGGACATCTTCAATTCCAATCTTTGGGCATCTCCCGCTATTTCGTATAACTCCTTCATTTTAATAAATACTCCTTAACTAATTATTACTTATTGTTTGTCTTAACAGTATTCAAAGCGTAGCTGACGAGTTCTTCAAATTCCTTCTTGGATTCAAAGCTCTTAGGTCCGACTATTGGTGTTCCTTCTTGGCTGAGTCTTTCTTTCAACATATTTCTATCAGCGTCGGAGAGTTCAGCAATTCCACCCATAATCAACAAAGATAATTCTTGTTTTCCAAGATATCCAAAATCGACCAATTTGATATAAGTCTTAACGATATCGATGGTCAAGACCTTCTTTCCTAACAAGACCATTGTTTCGATTTGAATGTCTCTAGCAGTAGGCTTGTAGTTACCTGTTCCTTTAGAGGTTTCAAAGGTGACCTTAGGTTCTTCGACAGGTTGAGCATTATTAGACTCTTCACCAGGCATAGGCTCATGCTTCTTGTTAGCTTCAGCTTGAGCTCTTTGCTCTTCCTTCAAAGCTTCTTGCTCTTTAGCTATTTGCTCACGTTTTTCTGCTTCGATAGCTTTGAGCTTATCTTCTACTTTGACTGTGGTAGAAGGTGCACGGCTAGGTTGTGATCTGAATTGTACGTTTAATAAACGATATACGATTTCATCAGCAATTGTGTCCTGCATTTTTCCAAACAAAGAATAACCTTCGTTTGTATAAGCTTGCAAAGGATCGGAGTTAGCGTAGGAACGGAGCCAAATAGCATCACGAAGTTTTGCCATGGTGTCGATGTGACGTGTCCAAGACTTATCGATACAAGTCAAAGCAATGGTCTTTTCAGCATAGTCTTCCATTTCTTTGGACCAATCCTTCTTATGCTCTCCATAAAGCTTTAACAAGAAGTTAGAGAGAATATCTGTTCCTTCTTCTTCAGTCAATCCTTGGAAGGGCTCAGCATTGAATTGACCCTTAGGAAGGTCACGAGCTTCTACCAACATACAAAGCTTCTTAGAATCGATTACATTCTCTTGATCGATTACAGTCATGGCTTGGCTGACTAATGAATGAGCAGCTTTGTTGAAGTAATCGGGGATTGTATCGAAGATTGAATCAGAGAACAAAATCTTATCACGTTTTGCATACATGACTTCACGTTGTTGACGGAGAATTTCATCGTAGTCGAGCAAAGACTTACGAGTGTCGAAGTTTTGTCCTTCAACCTTCTTTTGAGCAGAGGTTATAGCCTTGGTCAGCATCTTTGAATCTACAGGCTGATCTCCCATCTTTTGGAAGACCGAAAGCATAGTGTCGGAGCTGAAACGTTGGAGCAATTCGTCTTTGATACAGACATAGAACTTGGAATATCCAGGGTCTCCTTGACGTCCGGAACGTCCACGGAGCTGGTTATCGATACGACGTGATTCGTTTCTTTCAGTTCCTAAAACAGCAAGACCATTGTAGTGATGCTCTTTTTCCTCAGCTTCACCAACGAGTTCTGCAACACCTCTTCCCAATTTGATATCCGTACCACGTCCTGCCATGTTAGTGGCGATGGTGACGGCACCTTTTTGTCCGGCTTGGGCGATGATTCCTGCTTCTCTTGCATGGTTCTTAGCATTCAAAACATCATGAGGAATATTAGCCTTGGTCAATAATTCATCGACGATTTCTGATTTCTCGACTGAAGTAGTACCAATCAAGATAGGTTGTCCATGAGCATGTCTATCTTTGACATCAGCTATTAAAGCAGCGTATTTGGCATCCTCTGTTCCGTAAACGGAATCGATATCGTCGAAACGAGCGATAGGTCTATTTGTTGGAATAGGGACGACACGCATGTTGTAAATCTTACGGAATTCTTCCTCTTCAGTCTTAGCGGTTCCGGTCATTCCAGAAAGCTTGTCATAAAGACGGAAGAAGTTCTGATAAGTGATTGTAGCAACGGTGATAGTCTCAGGTTTGATTTCAACATGCTCCTTTGCTTGCAAAGCTTGCTGAAGTCCATCTGAATATTCACGACCTTTCATGACACGTCCAGTGAAGGAATCGATTAAGAGAATTTCGTTGTCAGCGACCATGTATTCAGTATCACGGGCGAAGATGAAGTTTGCTTTCAAGGCCTGTTGAATACGGTGGTAAAGATCAGCATATTTTGGAGAGAAAAGATTTTGAATTCCAAAAGCGGCTTGAATCTTGTTGATACCTTCATCTGTCAAAGTAGCAACTTTCTTTTTGATATCGATAGTGAAGTCTTCATCTTTTCTTAAAGATTTGACAACTCTATCAGCTGCTTCATATGAAGAAGCTGAAACTCCGCTTCCACCAGATATGATCAAAGGAGTTCTTGATTCATCGACTAAAATTGAGTCGGCTTCATCGACGATGGCATAGTGCAATCCGTTTCTACGAAGAACACGATTTGCAGGAGAAGTAGCCATATTATCACGAAGGTAATCGAATCCTAATTCATCGTTAGTTGAGTAGGTGATATCACATTTATAGGCGTTTTGCTTCTCTTGGGTGTTCTTTTCACGGGAGTTAATTCCAACAGAAAGACCCATGAAACGATAAATCTGACCCATCCAGTCAGCATCACGGCTTGCCAAGTATTGGTTGACTGTGACTACGTGAGTTCCTTTTCCTTCCAAGGCGTTCAAATAAACAGACATGGTAGCAGTAAGTGTTTTACCTTCACCTGTCTTCATTTCAGCTACATCGCCTTCGTTTAAGACAGTAGCACCGAAAACCTGAACAGGGTAAGGATATTGACCGATAGTACGTCTTGCAGCTTCTCTAGCAGCAGCAAAAGCTTCAGGAAGAATGTCGTCGACAGAAGCTCCGTTTGCGAGCATTTGTTTGAGCTTAGGAGTCTCTTCCTTAAGCTTAGCATCTGTCATTTTCTTGAATTCATCTTCATAATCAAAAGTAGGGCGTGCTTTTTTTCTAATTTTGGCGTATGCACGTGCGTCGATTCTAAATAATTTTTCGAGGAAACCCATTTTTTACCTCCAGTCGATATAAAATAAATGGCACTCAAATAAAAACGAGTCCTTAAGACTAGCAAGAAAGAGTATAAAGCATATAACTATTATTAGAAAGTTTATATAAAAAGGTATTGAGATTATAAACAAAAGAATTTTGGATTTCTTTATTTTTGGTTATAATAGGCGTTAACAAAAGAGGTCTAACTGATGGAACTATATGAGATTTCACTGCTGACAAGTCTTTGGATTATCATTATATTTGCAGTATTATTTTTCGGATTACTTTATTTGAATTTCATAAAGAGAAAGAAAATCTTGAAGAATGGATTGGGTGATGAAGAAATTCTAAAGAATCTTAGAAAAAAATATAGACAATTCTTTTATGATAAATGGCAGATAAGCAAAAAGAACTCATCAGTTCCACTTTATATCTTAGCTAATTCTCCAACTTTGATAGCTGCTAAAAACAATTCTGGTAAGCTCGATGAAAGTCAATCTTTAGTTTCTACTTTATCTAAAACAAGAGGCAAAATATCCGGATGGAGTATGTTCGGAGTTGGAATTTGTGCTGTATTAATAGCTGTTTGCTCAATTTCAGCTACAGCTGGAGTTTATTACAAAATAAATGAGAGACCATTTGTCTTAAACAACATTGAATATAGAGTTTTGAAAACAGATGGTTTGGATGATTCGACTAAAGAAGTATCGATTAAAAAGAATTCATTGGTCAGCTTTAAAAGAGATGATTTCTCATCGATAAAAGAAGGAGACATCATCGCATATTACACACCTGAATTTGATGCAGTCAATATAAATAGAGTTGTAAAAGTAGAAAACGTAGATGGATCAATTCTATTTGAATGTCAGGACTATAAAGAAGAGACTGTTGATGCTAAAAATACTGGCATCGATGAAAAAAGATATTTAGGAAAATATTCAGGTTATAACAATTACGGCTTAGGAGTTACATTTGGATTTATAGCTTCCGATTTTGGAATAGTAACTCTTTATTTTATGGCACTGGCCATTTATTTCTACACATATTGTTTTGCCGATATCGACTTCACTTATAGCAAACGTGAATTCTATTTAGCTCAAGGAGTAGATGAGCAAAATGAAAGAAGCTATAAAGAAGAGATAGCGAGATTAAACAACAGCAATAAATCCTTAAGGTAACACGATTACTTTATTGGATTTCTGGCTTACGCCTATTCTTATTTTCTTTCCAAACAATATTTTTCCATCCATAGGATAGAAACAAGCATGAGTATCTTTTCTTGTGACTAATGGGGACTCATATTCGATAGTCAAATATACAGATTTAAGCATGTTGTTTTCATGTACTTCTACAACTCTTCCAGTATAGATTGAATATGTTTTAGAGATAGACAATTCTTTTATAACTGGTGAAATTGCGATTACTGTTAATATAAGAAAAAGACAAGATAGAACAGATGTTGTAATAAATAATCCTAATCCTATTTCTTTTTGAAAGAAATAGCCGAGAATCATTGCGATGATACATAGAGTCAACAATATTCCATCTCTATAGAAACTAGACATTTGTTTTTTCACAGTCATAGTTTTAAATACTTCAGTTCTTTTCATATGTAGTTTGCCTCAATCTTCTCTCTTCATCCATCAATTTATCTAATCCTCTTCCGTTATAGCAAACATAGAAGAAACATGTAAAGACTATTCCAATCATAGTGGCTTTAGATCCTATAGACAATCCTGGTGTTTCAAAATCTAATTGATATAAAGTTTTACCTTTATCGGCTATAAATCCGACGAATCCACCTTGAGTTTTATAGGTTGTTACAGTCTGCCAGCCCTTCTCTTTTTTATTCTCGGAATCATCGCTAGTCTTTGATTTGCTATCGGTTGGATAATCCCATTTCTTCAATGTCCATCCATTCTCTCTAGGAATATTTAAAACAACAACTTTTCCTTTTGAATAGTTGGTTGTGAATCTAACTCTATCGCCTCTTCTATATTCGACATTTATAGGCTCAGCTTTTAGTTTATCTATAGCGAGTTTGTAATCGGCATAACTGGATTGATATATATAAGGTTTAGATATAGAGGTGTTGTCATCCTTGTTCTCAAACAAGTAACCAATAATTCTCTTCACAGGTTTTCTTACATAGAAACCATGAGCTTTCTGATATTTAGAATAGCATTCTTCTCCACTGGTAACATCATTTCCGTCTTCATCTACGAAATGCCATTCATAATGATCTGGTGTGTTAGTGGATAGGTAAACAGGATTATCTTCACTTGCTTGAGGTGCGAATAAGCTTCCATCCTTCTTTTCTATGACTATTTTTGTATAGTATTTCAATCCTTTTAAGGAATTTCCTTTTAAGTTATCCATATCTATCTTTGTATCAGCGGGATAGATATAGTGATCGATTTTAGTAGTGTCGTTAGGATCTAATCCGGTTATATAATTTCCATTTTCGTCCCAATGAGAAGCATAAACTGTATAAGACAAGTTTCCGAGTCTTTGTAACATGCTGGTATTGGTAGAAGCAGTCAACACGTTGTTGGAGTTAGTATAAATAATAGCTTTGTCAGTAAGGTTGAATCCGTTGAATACGATGTGGTTAGAATCTCTAATAGTGAATGATAGATTGTATTTATCATTTACATACTTATCATCTTTCTTTATGAATTCGACATCATAATCGTTATTGAAGTATTTGATATTTCCACTGTATCCATAGATTGTAGGAGTAAATGTCATCTTTAAAGTTGTGGAAGTTTGGAAACTAGAAGAACTATTTGTTTTAGATATTGAAATCAAATGTTTGTTTAAATCAGCTACCAAGTCCTCATCTTTTAAATCATCTTCATCCATGATTGCATATCTTAGATATGCATATTCATTGGCGTCTGTATTGTTATATTCATACATAGCAGAGCTGTTTAAGACAGTGTCGAAAGCAAATCCTAAGTTGATATAGTCGTTGTTTAAATAAATGTCTCTAGCTAGTGTTCCATCGCTTTGTTGAGCTTTCAAGGAGTCTTGTAAAGCAACGAGTGATGTTCTTTCAGCTTCATCTACAGTGTTAGGGTTAATATCTTGTATATTTACATATCCCCAAGGAATATTATTGTCTTTCTTAGTGCCATCTTCATTTCCATGACGAACCATATAGTATTTGACGCCTAAGAATGTTTCAACATTAGATCTTCTATTGTGTTCACCCATAGACCAGTTTCCACTGGTGTATCCTAGGTTGCTCCAGTCTATAAAGTCTTGAGCATTGAAGGCGTAGTTAGAATTGAATGCTGATAATGAATCGTGACCGACTACCAATCCTAAATTGGTGTTGTTTCTATCCACAGTGCTGTTGAAAACACGATATATAGAGGAATCGTATTCTTTTAATTTGTTTATTAAATTTGTTTCATTGGATACAATTCTATTACCTTGGCCATTTGAATATTCAAGATTAGATATATCGCCGAATCCATGGTTTAGGATGACTGTGTTGCCCATCGCAATAGCTTCTATAGAGACTAATAACAATGTAGCTTTGTTAAATTTCTTTCCGTGGAAGAAATGACGCATCACTACGTATCCTACGATGTCTATTCCTAATTGGAATGGGAGAATTAACAATCTCTCCCACCATGTTTCATCAGCAAAAGGATATCCATCTTTATATAAAATATATTGGTTGTTTATAGCCCAAATGGATAATGCATAAGCTGTTATTTGAAGGATTACTAGTATCGCCATTGAAGCGTCTAGATATCCTCTGGATATTTCACGTCTTTCATCTATTGTTTTACAAGCAAATGCAATCATCCACGATATAGGAAGTAAGTAGAATCTAGCATATCCGACTGTGAAGGCACTAAACAAGTAATAGAAGAAAGGAACTGACATGAAGAATATGGTGAAAAAACCACCGATTATTGTGCCTATTCTTTTCTTTTTAAAAGCGTATAAATATCCGACAAAAGTCATCAATAGCAAAGGTACAAATATATATGATGATCCGGAGAGATTGTCGTAGTAGCTGACTTGTAGAAGGTTATTTGAAAAGGATGCCAAGTTCATGAAAACTAAGCTATTTAAAGGATAAATCTTTCTATAGGAGATATATTCACTGGAATAATTAAATTGGAATAAGACTTTAAATATTTTATTCAAATCCTTAGATTTGAATGCATTCATCAAATCATCTAAATAAGATGATTCATTGATTCTAGGCATGGACTTAACATTCATAATACTAGGAAGCAAAACAAATGCACTCAATAATATTCCTAACAAGAAGCAAGTGACACCCATTCCAAATACAGCCCATCTAGTTTCACTAGTCTTCATTTGCTTCCAGCATTGAATATATCTAAATATAGAATAGAGACATGATCCAATCATAAACACAGCTAAGAAGAAGTAGTTGCTCAATCCGACTAAGAAGAAAGCTACTATTAAAAGTCTGGGATCTCTTTCTTGTATTACTTTTTCAATTCCATAAAGGATAAGAGGAAAGAAAGCAAAAGCATCTAGATAGAAAGCAAACCAAAGATAGTAAGTCACCCACCCACAAAAAGCAAAAGCAACTCCACCAATTCTTCTACTTCCTACAGAAATATTAAACATTCTAAGATATAAATAGAAAAAGAATCCACCTAAAACTATTTTAACTATATATAAAATTGCTATCTCTTGTGGAATCCATGAACGTGGGAATATCAATGTTATCAATGTAAATGGTGAGAACAAACCATAGAAGCTGTCAGCACCGATGGTGTTGACACCTAATCCAGTAGAAGAATCCCATAGACTGAAATGACCGGTATTGAAGAATCTATGCCATTGATCGTACATTTGATAAGGCATAGTTTGAGATTGAAGATATCCATCTCCGGAAAGAGGAATAGTGAAGTTATAGCAAATCAATGTATATCCAAATATGAGAATCGCTACTATTGTCAGCCAGGCTAAAGTTATTAGGTTATCTTTGTTTCTTTTGACAAAGGAGGAAAGCCAAGATTTACTATTTGTTTTCAATCTTGAAAAAAATGTAGATAATCTTGCTATGGCTTCGTTTGTTAAATCTAATATAGGATGACTTTTTTCCATATTTAATTCTCTCCTTTTAAACAAAAACGCCCTTCAAAGATAGAAGAGCGTCAGATGACTTCTTTATGGATTAGTAGTTGAGAAGTTTCTTTCCGAACTTAGCGTTGTTGTACAGTCTCTTTATAGCTACCTTCTTAGTATATCCATATGTCAACCACTGAGCTAATATTGTCAAGAATGTAACAGAGGGTAACAAATAATATCCGGTATTCAACACAGAGACATATCCTTTAGCATTTGTTGTTTCAAGTTTAAATAAGACATTGCTACGATAAGTTCTAGTGAATGAATACTTGAGCAAGTAGTTGGAGAAGTTAAGCATCATAAACAATCCAACTATAGAGAGAATCACTGTCGATGTGATAACCAATGCTTTCTCATGTCTTCTCGAGAATAAAGGAAGCATAGCAGCAATGATGAATAAGACCAATTCAGCTATAAAGAACACATTGAATTGACCCGATTGCTTGCCAGTATTCTCTTTGAAGGTTCCAAAGGCTAAAGTATAAAACTTTAGACTCATTTCTCCAGCAGCAGTATTGTTACGAATAGTTACATAAGGTAAGAATATTAATCCTATGAATAAGGCTATTCCAACAAGAGCTGTCACACCGAATCCCCATTGAGTGATTCTAGCACTTGATAAATCGCCGATCTCATTTTTGATAAAGTCTTTCTGAGCTTTGCTATCAAATAAGGCTTCTTCAGTATCTAATTCTCTTTTTCCCATATCTTGATATCTCCTTTCCTTTTATAACTTATTCATATTTTATAAGATTTTTTATATTAAAGATAGTAAAAAATATATAGTATTGTTTTGGTTCATAATGAAACTACCTTACTAATGATAAAAATAGTTTCTTAATTTGAGTCTTATTAAAATGAATATTGCTAGATTGTATGATACAAAACCTTAAACATGCAATAATGATTTCTTGTTTACTTTGTGTTAAGTCTTGATAAAATTAATTAACTATGTAAGGGATATCGATTATGGCATTTATAGAAGGAAGAGCTTTGACAAAAGACTATGGCAAGGGTGAAACCCTTGTCCATGCATTAAAAGGTGTTTCTTTTTCAATCGAAAAAGGTGAATTTGTCGTCATCTTAGGAGCTAGTGGAGCAGGAAAGACAACACTTTTAAATCTGCTGGGTGGAATGGATAATGCTTCTGCTGGAAATTATTTTCTAGCTGGAAGAGATGTATCTAAATTCAACAGTCGTCAATTGGAAGACTTTAGAAGAAACGATATCGGATTCGTTTTTCAATTCTATAATTTGATGGAAAACCTTACTGCCTATGAAAATATTGCTTTAGCTGCTTCTATAGTGAAGAAACCTTTTGATCCTAAAGAGATATTGAAAGATGTCGGATTAGAGAATAGAGCAAATAACTATCCTTCTCAATTGTCAGGTGGTGAGCAGCAACGCGTCTCTATAGCTAGAGCAGTAGTGAAGAATCCAAAATTATTGCTTTGTGACGAGCCTACTGGAGCTTTGGATAGCAAGACAGGAAGCAAGATTATAGAACTGCTTTATTCCTTATCGTCTAAATTTAATACTACGGTCATAATAGTTACACATAATTCGTCTTTAGCTAAAATAGCGACTCATTTGATTAGAGTCAGTGATGGTCAAATAGAGGAAGATTCTCATTTTCCACGTAAAGAATCCATAGAGGATATTGTATGGTAAAGAGCAAGAACAAATTATCCACATTCAATATTCTTTTCAAATCTTTGATGAGATCGATGAGAAAGAATATAAAGCAATTGATTTCTATCATTGCCATTTCTTTCTTGTCTCTCTGCCTTTTTGCTGGATTGACTTCTAATGCAAATAATATATTAGAAAGACAAAACAATTTGTATGAGAAGACAAATCTAGCAGATGTGTATGTGACCACTACAGGCTTAACTGACGATGATAGAACTGCTATGCGTACTCTCTATAACATAGATCTCATTGAAGAGAGAATTTATTTAACTGCAAACGTAAAGAACAGCAATGTTTATTTTGTTTCTACCGAAGCATCTCCAAAATTGTCCCATCCTTTGATAAAAGAAGGAGAAGAAGGATGTTTGATGATGAATTCTTTTATGAAGGATAAAGAATTATCTATCGGCGATAAGGTTTCTTTCACTATGACTAATCCTTTGAAAACGATGATTTCAACAATAAATAGTCAATACTCATCTTTTATAAAATCTTTGCTGGATCAATTTGTCTTGGATGGTGGCAAGAATATAGTTTATGACGATGAAATAACATTTGATATGAACATAACAGGATCGATGTATCATCCTGAAGGTGTTCAAAATTCCTCATTCTCTAATTCTATAGTTTCAGTTACAAATGATAGTTTTGCTACTTGTCTTTATAATCTTTTAAAAGTGAACTATAACAAAAATGCGTTGGATTTAGCATTGAGATTGTTGAATTTAAATGCTAGCGAGGATTCATTGGTAAATTTAACTAGTTTGATGAAGAATAGCACTAATCAAATATTGATAAAGACAGATGATCCTGACACAGCTGTTTCTAGTATAAATGAATACTTTACTGGCAAATCCAATTTTATTTTAGCTTATAAAAGTTCATCTCTTCCATCGTATCAAGCTTTAAATCAGGACGTGACTCAAGCTATGCAGTTGACATTCGTCTTCCCTATCATTTTCTTTTTAGTTTCATTATTAGTTATCCTAACTACTATTTCACAAATGATATTGAAGAGTAGAAGTGAAATAGGAGTGATGAAGGCTATCGGTGTTCCAAAGAAGAAAATATATTCTTACTTCGTTAGCTTTGGTGTTGTTCTATGTTCGATTGGAGGAATACTAGGATTCATAATAGGTCCTTTATTAATTCCGAACGTCATGGGAATTAAATATAATCTATTATGGGATATGCCTTCTATGTCTATACATTTCTTTTATTGGATGTCTATAGTCATGCTATTGGCATTGATAATTGTTGCGGGTTTATGTTCTTTTATCCTCTCTTATTCAGTTATAAAAGAAAAGCCTGCTGATACTTTGAGAACTAAGACTAATAATAGTGATAAAGGTTTGTATGCTAAGTATAAATCTTTTAGAGAAAAGCATGGATTTAGACCGGTGTCATTTGGGAAAAATCTAGGATTTGTCGGAGTGATCCTTTTATCAATTCATGATTTCTTTGTATTTATTTTTGGATTGAAAAATAAAGAAATAAAAGAAAAAAAGATAAAAGCTAATAAAAAGACTAAAGTTAATAACTTTGGCATAGTTTTAAAGATGTCTATTAGGAACATTTTGAGTAGCAAAGGAAAGAGCTTGATGGTCATTCTAGGAATGATGGGATGTACTGCTTTGTTAGTTTGCGGCTTTGGAATATCAGACACTTTGAACTATGGTGTTGATCTAGACTTTAACGTGAATGAATATATCGAGATGAGTGTTAAACCTTCAGGAAATCCGGACGATGTTTATAACAATCTTCTAAGTTTAGAAAATGTAGAGAAGGTTGAGAAAGTATCTCAAGCAGCTGTATCTGTTTCTTATGAATCTTCATTAGAAACAACATTAAATATTCTCGAAGATAATTCTAATTATTTTAAAGTTCCTTACTATGTCGATGGTGGTCTTACCATGGATCAAAGAACTGCTGAAAGATTGAATATCGAAATAGGCGACACTTTAAAAATTGTATTGAGTGGAAAGATATATGAGAGAAAACTGACTTATATCTTTGAATCTTCAGTTTTAAAAGGTGTTTATGATAAAGCTAATGGATATCCTAATACTACATTTTCTCCTACTACTTTTTATTTAACCTTGAAAGATTTGTCCAAATCTGAAGAAACTAAAGAAGAAATAATGAAGCTAGATGATGTATCTTCTTGTAGCACTGCAAAAGATATTAAAGATAGAGCGGATTCTTTGCTTTCTACTATCAACATTATGACAAATGTAGTAAAGATATTCGCAATCTTATTATGTGTTGTAGTCATTTATAACTTGACTAGTTTAAATATCGCACAGCGTAAACGCGATATAGCTACTATGAAAGTTCTAGGCTTCCATTTTAAAGAGATAAGCATGACCTTGGCATATGAACTGGCTATAGACTCATTGATTGGATCTTTAATAGGATTGGCCTTAGGATTTCCATTAGCAGTATTAGTTTTATCAGTAAACAAAACTGATCTATTGACCTTCTTGTATCATATCAACTGGACTACATATATCATTTCATTTGTAATAGCATTTATAACTTCTATAGTTGTATCTCTATTGTTGAATTTCAAAACTAAAAAGATTCCGATGGCGGAATCTTTAAAGTCGATTGAATAGTCTAGTCTTTTAAATCTAAGGATTTACTTTATTGTATAAGAACTCGGATTTGTATTAGTAGGTGTCCACCATGCTATAGCTTCTAATAGCAGTAATGCCAAAAGGAAAATTATCATGACTATGAAGATAATTCTAGTCAGTGTGATTTTCTTATTTTGAAGATTACAATCAGCTTTTGAAACAGCAAAGCAGAATATAGTGCATACTATTTCTAACATGTGAAGAAGGAATAGAGACCAAAACAAAATCATCGCTTGACCTTGATATGCAAATGCGATGAATAAGCATCCAGTTGCAGAGGCCATAGCTAAGAGAAAAGCTATGAATATCTTTAAATAGAGGTGCTTATATCCTGATTGATTTATTCCTTTCTTTTCCTTATTGTTCTTATCTTCCATTTGAATCATCCTCTTTGAGGATGTCTTTATACATCTCTACTCTTCTATCTCTGAAAACACCCCAATCTATTCTATTATCTTTAACGGCATCTAAATCGAATTCATGGATGATGAATCCTTCATCGTCTCTACCTTTTGATTCGACAATGTTACCAAATTCGTCGGCGATGAAAGAAGAGCCGAAGAATTTCATGGAAGAGTTATTAATTGATTCGACTCCAGTTCTATTGGCTGCTATGACAGGCATGATATTAGCCGCGGCATGACCTTGCATGACATGCTGCCAGTGGTCTTTAGAATCTTTTGTTAAGACAGGTTCTGATCCAATAGCTGTTGGATAAAGCAACATCTCAGCACCTTTCAAAGCCATGATTCTTGCACATTCTGGGAACCATTGATCCCAGCAAATGGCGACACCTATGTTTCCAAACTTTGTTTTGAACACTTTAAAACCTGTGTTTCCTGGAGTGAAGTAGAATTTTTCTTCATAGCATTCACCGGTTGGAATATGAGTCTTTCTATAGATTCCAAGTTTTGTTCCATCGGCATCGATGATGCAAATGGAATTGTAATAGACATTCCCACATCTCTCAAAGAATGATATAGGTAAGACTACGTTCAATTCTTTAGCTAATTGTTGATAATGTGCTAAAGTTTTTGAAGTTTCATATTCTTCAGCTAAAAGATAATTCTTGTAGTTTTCTATTTGGCAGAAATAGTCTCCTTCAAATAATTCACTAGGGAGGATGATGTCAGCTCCGGCTTCTTTAGCTTGTCTTATTAAATTGTCTATCTTTTCTATATTTCCATCATATGAATTGGTTGATTTGAATTGAAGTGCGGCAACTTTTACTTTTCTCATTTTAGTCTTCCTCCTTTAAATTGGGCATTGGAATTTGTTTTGTAATACAGTGTATATTTCCACCACCCAATAGAATTTCTCTTCCTGGAATCTGTATGATTCTCTTCTTTCCCTTATAGAAGGAATTCAATATGTCATATGCTTTTTGATCGTTTGGATCATTGAATGTTGGAAGGATGATAAACTCTTTTCCCATATAGAAATTGACATATGATCCAGCTAATCTGTTTCCTTGTTCTCTTACTATGGCGTGGTCATCGTTTGCTAGACTCAATTGTTCTTCTTTGTTCATGTATAGAGGTCCAGGAACAGGCATTTCTATAACTTCTATTTTCTTTCCATCGGCTGTAGTTTCATTTTTTAATACTTCTAAATCAATCTTATATCTTTCATACATAGGATCGTTCTTATCATCGATTGAAGCTAATAAGACATGTGTTTCATCTAAGAAACATGCCATATTGTCTACATGACCTGATGTTTCATCGTTATAGACACCATAAGGAAGCCAAATTATTTTCTTCTGACCTAATACTTTCTTTAAAGTGTCTTCTATTTGATTTTTGGTGAGATTAGGATTTCTTCCTTTGGATAAGAGACATTCTTCAGTAGTTACTAATGTTCCTTTTCCATTTGTGTGAATTGATCCACCTTCAAGGATGAAATCCTTGATTTTAAACTCATCTATATTCAATGAGTTTAAAAGAGGTGTTCCCATCGAATTGTCTTTGTCCCATGAATCATAAAGACCATTATATGTTCCACCCCAAGCATTGAATCCCCAATTCACTCCACAAATCTTACCTTCATTATTTCTTGTGAAGACTGGTGCGTTGTCTCTAGCCCAAGAATCATCGTATTCGATAGGTAAGACTTGAACATTAAAGTTAGAAAACAAAGGAGACAATATATCTGTATTTTTGTTCAAAGCTTCTTTTGAAGCTACTACATAGACTTTTTCGAATTGAGCTATAGATAGAATTACAGACATGAAGTCCCAAAGAGCTGTTCTAGCGTCATTTCTCCAAACATCAGTTCTAAAAGGAAGTTCAACTACTGTTCCAAGATGTTCTTCTCCTTCAAAAGGCATTGAATAAGTATCATTTAAATATTTTTCTTTTGATAGTTCCATTTTATTTATTTAATCCAGCCGTATAATTCTATCAATTATTAGAACAAATTGTATTTATATAGTTATTAAAAACTTGGTTGTGATTGTTATATAAAATAATCAAATATGTAAATTAGTCTTTCTACCCGTATTTTCCAAGTTTATATTCCTTTTTCAATTCTTCTGGAATTACTTTTCCATATATTAAATTGCCTATAAAATATGTTTCTTTGTCTCTAGAAGAGTTAAATTCAGTAACTATTACTTCACTTTCTTTTCCTTGGGCTTAAATTTATATAAGTCGTCTAAATTATATCGATATTCTTCAAAAGGCTTTTATTGAGAGATTAAATAGTAATATGCCTTTAAATGCTAGTTTGTTTTGAATAAAGCCCTTCTCAAAACCATAGGTCAACATATCTTATTTATTATATTTAGCCTTTATAATATAAATTTGCATGGAGGATAAAATAATGAGTTTTGAAGCTATTACTGAAGATGAGTTGAAGAAGTTTAAAAAAGAATTTGCTGAATCTAAGAGTGAAGCTGTTCAAGGTGCTGTTATGGCTCAGGGTATTCCGGCTGTTTCAATCAACAAATCTGTTGAAGCCTTGATGACTCACCAATATTCTATTAATGTCGAGTCCGGAAATATCACCAATCAAAAGAGATCTGGACGTTGCTGGATGTTTGCTGCTACCAATGTAATGCGTCTTGAGGTTATGAAGAAGTTAAAAATTAAGAATATGGAACTTTCTCAAGCTTATCCTTTATTTTGGGATAAGTTAGAGAAGTCTAACTTCTTCCTTGAGAATATTCTTAAAACAATCGATGAACCTAACGGATCACGTATTACTGATTTCCTTTTGTCTTCTCCTATAGGAGATGGTGGCCAGTGGACAATGTTTGTAAACTTGGTTGAAAAGTATGGTGTATGTCCTAAGGATGTCTATCCTGAAACTGCATCATCTTCTAATACTCAAGCTATGGATAAGTACATAACATTGAAGCTTCGCGAATATGCTTGTACCTTGAGAAAGTTACATCAAGAAGAAAAGAAAACAGTTGAAGAACTTCGTCCTTTGAAAGAAAAGATGCTTTCTGAAGTCTATCATATCTTGGCTGTTTGCTTAGGCGAACCTCCTGTTAAGTTTACTTATGAGTATGTCGATGAAGACAAGAAGTTTGGTCGCATTGCTGAAATTACTCCTAAGGAATTCTTCGACGAGTATGTCGGATTGAAATTGGATGATTATGTTTCAGTTCTCTCTTGCCCTGGTCCTCGTTATCCGTTTGAGAAGGCCTTTACTGTCAAGTATCTCAACAACGTTGAAGGTGGAAACAAGGTCTTATACATTAACCTTCCTATCGAAAGAGTTAAAGAGCTTGTAATCAAGCAACTTTCCGATAATAGAGTTGTATGGTTCGGAAGTGATGTCGGACAGTTCTCCTACACACCTGATGGTGTGATGTCTACTGAGATGTGGAATGTCAACAAGGTACTGGGAACTGAGTTTGGAATGACTAAAGCCGAAAGAGTTGATTATGGCGAATCCTTGATGACTCATGCTATGGTCATCACTGGTGTCAATCTCATCGATAACAAGCCTAACCGTTGGAGAGTTGAAAACTCTTGGGGTGATGCAATCGGTGATAAAGGCTACTTCGTCATGTCCGATGACTGGTTCAATGAGTTTGTCTATCAAGCAGTCATCGACAAGAAGTATTTGACTGAAGATGAAGTTAAGATCCTCGAACAAGATCCTATCGAACTTGAAGCTTGGGATCCTATGGGTTCTTTAGCTCTTTAATTTCGACTGATGTAAAAGACTCGGCTTTAAGCCGAGTTTTTTATTTCTAGAATTTACTTTTATTTTTTCTTCTTTAGTCCACATATAGAGCGAAGGAGGTTTTGATGAAATAAAAAAGCTAGCCATAGGCTAGCATAGTTAGCAAATGGTGCCTTCGGCGAGAGTCGAACTCGCACGGGTCTCCCCACAAGATTCTAAGTCTTGCGTGTATACCAGCTTCACCACGAAGGCACGCCCTGGGGTCCCTGAAGGGAGTCGAACCCTTAACTTGGGGTTCGGAACCCCACACTATATCCGTTTAGCTACAGGGACATTGGCGCTCCCGGTGAGATTCGAACTTACGGCCTGCCGCTTAGGAGGCGGCCGCTCTAATCCAACTGAGCTACGGGAGCAGCAATTATTATTTTAACAAAAATCTATCGATTGTTAACTATAAATAATTCAGTTTTATATTTCATCTCCTATACCTCATAAAAGAAAGGAGAAATAACAAATGTTTAAAGTTATAAACAAGTTAATTTTAAGTATAGTATCCATAGGATTGTCTTTTAGTTTCTTTAAAAAAGATCCTTATTTTAGATTTGAAAAAAATATAGATAATAAAAAAGAATCTTTTCATAATAGATTTAAGCAGGACACAGGAGGAAGGTTATCTTATTCTGATTTTATATCAGATAAAGGCTTTGTCTATTTTAGCTTTTATGATGTTTCATTTGATAATTTCTATTATGATGAATATTTGAATCTAAATTTTCAAGGACTTGATTTTAAAGATAATAATAGCTACGTTAGGTTAAGAACAAGATTTAAAGTTAACAAAAATGAAATATATTGCAGTGACTATACATATAAAGAAAATAGAACTAGCAATTCTTCATCATACATAAATTATATAGTCGATAGAAAAGATAATTTCCTGTACATAAAATTTGTATTAGAAGAAGTAAAAGACTTTTATAAGAAGAACAAATCATCGATTCCATCGACAGGAAAGAAGGAAGTTAGAGTTGATATTAATTTTCCAAAGACATGTCATATTGCTAATGCTGCGTATTGTGATTCAAAAGAATTTAGAATTAAAGCCGGTGCAAAGACGTTTAATTATCATGATGTTTTTGCATATTGGAAAAATAATGAGAGATTTGTAGTTGAAGTGGACAAGATTCATGATACATGGTGGGATTATATGTATCCTTTATATTTGTTGAGTGCAATTACTGCAAGTAAATATGGAAGAACAATAGGACCGATAGGAACTGAAAAATATACTGAACATATTATCACAGGGATTGATGAGAATTTTGGAGATTATTATTACAAACATGAATTAGCTCAAAATGGTAGATTTTTAGATTATCAATTATCTATTAGATTTTTTGATGAAAGGACAAATCTATATGAAGCTGAAAAAGATATAACTATTAGGTTGAAGAGTAAAGATGATATAAGTCCTAGAATAATAATAGATGGAATATCAGCCGATAGTTATATAAAGCCGATACAAGTAAGTTATGATAAAGCAAGAGATTTAAAGATGTTGAAAGATTCCCTATTAGAAAGAATAGAAGTATCTGATAATAGTATGGAAGTATTAATCCCTAATATAGAAATAGAAGGCTTTAAACCTATGTCTATTGAAGATTATGTCTTAACTATTTCTAGTAAAGATGCTTCAGAGAATTCGACTTTAGTTAAAAAGATTCTTCAAATAATCGATGATATTCCTCCTGTTATAACATCTAAAGTTGAAAAAATTGAGACGACTATAAATGATAGATTATCAGAGGAATTTATATTATCTAAATTTAGATCAGTAGATGAAATAGGTGAGGAATTGAATGTCTATTTAGGAAGAGATGAATACCATGAAAATATGAATTATATGAAAGCAGGAAGATACAATGTCGAAATAAAAGCCAAAGATAAAAGTGAAAATGAAACAGCAATTATTTTTCCTATCACTGTATTTGGATCTGGAAATGAGAATTATATTTTATCCGAAGGAGCTTTAATAGTTTCTACAGATACTATATTAGAACCTGATGAAATTGTAGATAAGCTTATAGAAGCAGGACAAATAGATAAAGTCGAATATAAAGAAGCAAACATAATTGACGGAAATCCAATCGAAGGGAACAATCAAGTCGGAGAATATACTTTGAAAATAGAAATAGTAATAGATGATAATGAATCTAGATATGTTTATTTAAAAATTAAAGTTGTAGAAGGAAAACTAAATGATATAGACAATAGTACAGATATAGATAACAAAGGCGATAGTAGCGGAAAAGATATAAAATCAGATGAAGAGTCTACTCCCAAATCATTTTGGCAGCATATAGTCGATTTCTTTAAAGCTATAGGGGATTTATTCAAAAATCTATTTGGAATTAAATAAGCTTATACAAATTGAAAAGTGCTATGGATTGTTGTATTTTATCTAAGCACTGGGCTCATGGCGGAATTGGTATACGCGTTAGATTCAGGGTCTAATAGGATTCGTCCTGTGAGAGTTCAAGTCTCTCTGAGCCCACCATTATTGAAACAACAGGATTGATACAAATATCAGTCCTTTTTTCATTTTCAAGGACTATTTCACTTGCTTTAGACATAAATCGACTAATTTTAGGCGAAGTCGCTATTTTTCTTTGCGTGTTTTAAAAGCAGGTAATTTATCAAAAGCATGAACTAGCAATAGAAATCACGAATATTATATTTGTTAAGTGTCTGATTAATAAAACTTTCTGGTTGTTTTCTGGCTGTTTTCTGGTTGCTTTTGCTTTGAATAACAAGCAATAATAGTTATTTTAATTTCAAAAAAACATTCTTTGTTCTGTCTCGACTTGATATTTATCTTATTCTTTTATGGATTAAAGAAAGAGGAGCAAAGGCAACTTTAGTGTCTGGCTCTAAGATTTAAAGACTTTAATAGGCATTTACATTGGATAATTATGAAATAATAGAAATAGCCTCTATTGATATTATTTACTTGATTTTTCTTTCATGTTTAATTGTTCACGAGCCTGTATTTAGAATTTTTTTAAAATTTTATTATCAATGTGTTATGGATTTAAATGCTTTGCCGGGGCTAATAGCAAAAGAAATTACCGTATCAAGTTTTATTCACATTATGAAATAAACCAATTCAGTGCATTGGTTTTGAACAATTAGTAGTATTTTGTATTCTTATAATAATCCATCGTATGAAAAAGAGTACAAAGAAAATAATAAAGATAACTTCTATAACGTTAGCTGTAGTGATAGGATTGCCTGTTTTGGTAGTTGGTAGTTATGTCGTGTATGTCGTATGTTCTTATCATAGGATAGGAAATCAAGTCTTGGATGTTGATAGGAATTCTAATATCGAAAAAGTCGAAACAGATAAAGAATTGACTGTTTCTACATTTAATGTTGGTTTTGGTGCCTATTCACCTGACTATACATTCTTCATGGATGAAGGATATAACATGGATGGAACTAAGACTGTAGGAACCCATGGAAAAGGTGAATCAAAAGAAGATGTTCAGAAGAATACAGATGGTGTTAAGTCTGTAATAACTGATTTAAATAGCGATTTTTATTGCATGCAAGAAGTCGATGTGGATTCAGACAGATCCTACCATATAAATCAAGAGAGTGAATTTGAATCAGCTTTTCAATTTTATGATAAGACATTCGGAATTAACTATGATTCAGCATATCTCTTCTATCCTTTAAATGATCCTATAGGTAAATCCAAATCTGGATTATCTACTATGTCTAAATATCAAATAAATTATAGTGAAAGAGTTGAATATACAGTCTCGACTGAATTCTCTAAATTCTTCGATTTGGATAGGTGCTTTGATGTTAATAGAATCAAGACTGATAATGGTAAAGAATTTGTTTTGATCAATTCTCATATGTCTGCTTATGATGAAGGTGGAAAGATTAGAAATACACAAGTTCAAGAACTCTATTCTTATATTAAAAATGAATATGATAAAGGCAATTATGTCATAGTGGGTGGTGATTTCAATCATGATCTATTGACAAACAATCCTATGTATCCTCAATATACAAGTGAAGACTTTGCATTTAAGAATGAAGTAAACCAACTAAAACCTGATTGGCTGAATTATATGTTTGATGAAGACAAAAAGTCTCCGTTTGACGATGGATTTAAAATATATGCTGCCGATAATCTACCCAGTTGTAGAGATGTCGATATAACATGGCAAGAAGGAACTACTTTTGTATCTACTGTCGATGGATTTATAGTCAGTGATAATATCGAAGTAGAAAACGTAACAATAACTAAAACTGGAGACACAGGCTTTGCTTATAGCGATCATCAGCCTAGTACATTGAAGTTTAAGTTAAAGTAAACAATCTTTAAAATAAACTATATTTTTCAAAATTCTTTTAAAAGTTTAATAAGCAAAAATAAAGAATAAAAGTTATACGCTTTCAAATGATAACTCGGTATGATAAAGCCCATACATTAAAAGCTATAAAGATTGAAGGATTGGTTTCAAGTGCAAAAAAACAGTTAAAATTATGCATGAAAATGGTAAATATATGAAAACCGAGCTTGATAACATAGTAAATGTGATATTTTTAATTCAAGTTATAAATTTTTGAAAGCTCTTGCATAGCACTATAATTGTGCGAGGCTTTTTTGTGCAAATATCTCTTGACTTCTTAGCGCTTTCATACTATGATTTCAGCGACATTCAAAGAAAGGCAAGAAATCAACTGGTGGATTTCTAGTCATTTCTATGTATGCTTCTTATTTTTTTTGGAATTAAGGGGGAAACTTATGAAAAAGAATTTAATTCCTTTCGTTTTGTCGACACTAGCTGCAGTAACTGTACTTGCTTCTTGTAATGGTGGCAATGGTTCAGGTTTGAAGAAACTTTACGTTTCTACTTACAACAACGCTGATCCTAATATGTCTAACCTTTGGAAGCCTGGATATGATGCAAATGCTAAAAAATTCGGATTTGAATCACACTGGGATGATGCTGCAAACGATGATAACAAGGGTCTTCAGAACTTCAAGGCTGCTGTAACATCTAACTCTTATGATGCTTATGCTTTGAACCTAGTCTCTCAAACAAATGGTGCAAACTATTTGAATGAAATCAAGAAAGTCAATGTCCCTGTTGTCTTCTGGAATCGTGAGCTTGCAAAATCCAATGGAGACATCGATGTTGATTTGATGAAGTCTTATGCAAATGCTTATTATGTCGGAATTGAGTCTGCTGAAGGTGGACGTTATGAAGGTAGAGCTATTGCGGAGCACATTCTAAAGAATGGTGGAATAACCAAATTTGATCGTAATAGCGATGGAAAAGTTGGTGTCTATGTTGTAAAGGGTGAAGATGGACATGCAGATGCTGAGGCTCGTTGTGTCTGGGCTCCTATTTACTTGGATGCATTTTTGGCTGGAATGACAACCGATGCTGAAATCATGGAAGCTTATAAACCTACTGGAAATCTCACTGGTGTAAATGTACCTGGTGTTACTTTCAAGAAGATCGAAATCATCGGATGCCAAACTGCAAAGAATACTGCAGGTGCAACTTGGGATCCTAATACAGCTGCTACTCAAGTCAACAATGTTTTGACTGGTGACAATGGAACTAAGGTTGATGTTGTTCTTTCCAACAACGATGGTATGGCTGTTCAAATTGCTAAATCAAAGACATTTATCGATTCTAAAGCTTTGATTGCTGGTATCGATGCTTTGCCTGATGCTATTTCACAGCTCAAGACAAATGGTAGCCAATATGTTGCATCTATCAGAAATGATGGTAAGCTCCAATCCAAGGTTGTTCTCCAAGCTTTGAAGAATATGATCGATGGAAAAGAAATCACTGCTGATATGGACAAGATTGATGAATTTGATAAGGTTGTTACTACAAAGGCTGAATGGTTGGCTGATGCCAATTCTCTCTGGTTTGATTCAGAGCATAAGGCTTTCCGTGTACACCACGTTATCTTGACTCCTTCTAATGTCAACGAATTAGCCTAAGCAAGATAATTTAGAAGATTTTTGTAAAGGGCAAGATAAATTATATATCTTGCCTTTTACGCTTTATACATACACAAATAGGAGGGCAGACAAGTGGAAGAGAATAATAATGATTACATTCTTGAACTTCAAAACCTCAGTAAATCTTTTGGTAAGAATCAAGTCTTAAAAGGTGTCAATTTAAAAGTGAGACGTGGTTCTGTAATGGGTTTAATGGGTGAGAATGGTGCAGGAAAATCCACGATGATGAAAGTTATCTTTGGAATTCATCAACGTGATGATGGTCGTATCATTTTCGACGGCAAACCTGTAGAGTTCCATAGTCCGAAAGAGGCTTTGGAAAATGGTATTGCTATGGTCCATCAGGAACTGAATCAATGTCTTGAAATGACAGTTCTTGAAAATATGTATTTAGGTCGTTATCAAACAATGGCTGGCTTGATAGACAACAGACATATGATGGCTGAGGCGACACAGTTCTTTAAAGATATAGGAATTCAGGTCGATCTAAAAGCCAAAATGAAGACTATGTCAGTTGCTCAAAGACAGATGGTTGAGATTGCTAAAGCTGTTTCTTACAATGCAAAAGTCATAGTTTTGGATGAACCTACATCTTCACTAACAGATAATGAGGTTGAAAAGCTGTTTTCAATCATGTCTGATTTGAAGAAAAAAGGAATATCATTCATTTATATTTCACACAAAATGGATGAGGTATTCCAATGTTGTGATGATGTTTCAGTCTTGCGTGATGGTCAAATGATTTTAACTAAGAAAACCACTGAAACTAATCTAGATGAATTGATTAAGGCAATGGTTGGACGTTCTTTGACTAATCGTTTCCCACCAGTCGACAATCAACCTGGTGAAGATATTCTCGAAGTGAGAAGTTTGAATACAAAATTTGAACCTTTCTTAAAAGATATATCTTTCACTGTTAAAAAAGGTGAGATATTCGGAATCTATGGATTAGTCGGTGCGGGTAGAACTGAACTTCTTGAATCTATCTTTGGAATCAGAACAATTTCAGGTGGTCAAGTAATCTACAAAGGCAAAGTCTTGGATTTCCATTCTGCCAAAGATGCTATTGATGAGAAATTCGCTCTTGTTACAGAGGAAAGAAAGGCTAATGGATTATTTTTGAAGGAAGATATTACTTATAATTCATGTATCAACTCTCTTGATAATTATTTGAAATTTGGCCTTGTTTCATCTAAACAAATGGGCATAGCCGCTAAGAAAGAGGTTATTATAATGCATACAAAATGTATGTCTACCAGTGATGCAATTACTTCTTTGTCTGGCGGTAACCAACAAAAGGTTATTATTGGAAGATGGTTGGAATGTGATCCTGATGTGTTCTTACTAGATGAACCGACTCGTGGTATTGATGTCGGTGCGAAATACGAAATATATCAATTGATTATCAATATGGCAAAACGTGGGAAGACTGTTATCATGGTTTCTTCCGAAATGCCTGAGATTCTCGGTGTCACTAATCGTATAGCTGTCATGTCAAATCATAGACTTGCTGGTATTGTCAATACTAAAGAGACAAATCAGGAAGAGCTCTTAAGACTTTGTGCCAAATACATGTAAAGGAGAAAAGTATGGAACTAGAGTTAATAGTTGGTGCCTCTACAGAAGAACTAAATCAATTTTGTAGAGACATGGCAACTCGTCAAGCTAAACTTGAAGAGCTTCGTTCTACCGGTGTTAATAAAATTGAATCTCTTAAGAACGAAAACTTCAAGGTTAAAAAGAATAAAGAGTTGTCTAAAGAAGAAAAAGACGGAATTATTGAAGCTAATAAGACTTTGATAGAAGAGGCAAGGCAAGATTCATTAAGTCACAAAGAAGAAATTTCTACTTTGGAAAAAGAATCTATTGCTATTACAAAAACATTCTATAAGAAAGTCACTCCTGTTGCAAAAGCTGAATGGAAGAGCAAGAAAGACGATCTTAAGAAAATGCATAAGGAAGCTGTTGAAAAGATTAACAGTGAGCATGAAGCTAGATTGAAAGAAATCGAGGCATCTAAGCCTACCGATAAAAATGATAAGGATGCAGAACTTGCTTATAACAATAAGATGAAGATTGAGACTTCAAATTATAAGCAGCTTGCATTCGAGGAAAAGACAGCTTATAAGAATGCAATTCAAAAGATCAAGAATGAATCACATACTCACTTCTTACAAGAGTATAACTTGTTGGGATCGTTGAGAAATGGTAAGCATTCAATTGAGGAAACCTTACAAGCCAAACTTGAAGACTATGTATATAGATTTGAATTGAAGGACTTCTTCATCAAGAATGGTCTTTATCTAACGTTGCTTCTCTTCATGATTGTTTGTGTATGTATTACTCCTTCAGTCTTGAGCATCAACTCAATAATGATGATCACCCAGAACTTCTCCTATAAGATTTTCTATGCATTGGGTGTTGCAGGATTGATCTTGCTCGGTGGTACTGATTTGTCAGTTGGTCGTATGGTTACTTTAGGAACATTGATCACTTGTATGTCCCTAAACCCTGACACTACAGTTTCATTCTTCGGAATACGTCTAGCTGATATGTATTCTACTCTTGGTGTTGCGGGAACTGCTATTATTGCATTGATACTCTCAATCTTGATGTGTACATTGTTCTCAGCAGTTGCTGGATTCTTCTCCGCAAAGTTCAAGATTCATCCGTTCATCTCTACACTTGCTACATCATTGACTATTTGGGGATTATGTGCAGTCGGAACTAACACTATTAAGACTGGTGGTATTTCCACTGATGCTTCAAAGATTGGTGGATTCATCGGATCTTCTGGAACTGGAACTAGCTACTTTGTCGGATTCCCAATTACAATCATTTATGCAGTAGTCATCATTGCAATTGTATCCTTGATTTGGAATAAGACTAAGTTTGGTAAATATTTGTATGCTGTTGGTGGAAACCCTGAAGCTGCATCAGTCTCTGGTATCTCTGTATTCTGGGTAACAATGGGTGCCTTCATCATGGCTGGTGTTCTCTATGGTATGGGTGGATTCGTCACTGGTTTGATTGGTGGTTCATCTGATTCAGCTTATGGACAAGGTTGGGAAATGGAAGCTATCGCTGCTTGTGTCGTCGGTGGTATTTCATTCCTCGGAGGTATTGGTAAAGTCTCCGGTGCTGTCATTGGATGTTTGATATTTGAAATGTTGAAGTTCTTCTTGAATCGTATCTTAACAACATATCAGGTTCCTAATGCTACTGATATTTCAAATATTTTCATCGGTATCATCATTCTCGTTGCAGTCGTCTTCGACTCATTGAAGTATTTGAAGAAGAAGTAATCTAATAAAATAGATTGCAAAGTAAAAGCCACATCGATTCAAACGGTGTGGCTTTTTTAATATGATTTAATTTTTAAGAAGCAAATAGATTATTATTGCTCGATAATCTTTTTACAGAAGTTGATACAAGCTGCTAAGCCGTTAGGGGTTGTGTTTTTGTCCACGAGAACTAATGGCTTTTTATATCCTATTAGAGCTATTCCACCAGAGACAATTTTTCTATCGATTGAATAATTGAATGAATTAATTACTCCTCTAATCATTGCTCCGCCGATTCTATATCCAATATTGGAATCAATTCCTTTTTTGATGTAATTGTTATAGATAGTAATTCCTTGATTAATTCCAGAGATTGTGGCTTGAATTAAATCAGGTCTTCCTAATAAAATATCAGCATCAGCTTCAAGGAATTTGTTTGTTGTTAATTCGCCATCGTATGAGTCATCTTCTTTGAAAAAATTAATTATTTCTTCATCTTCTTTTTTGATACTTAATTTATCTGCGATTAAATATTTAAAAGTAGGGTCTTCAACTCCAAATTTTGAAGTGACAATAGGTTTTAATTGACTTAAATATGATTTCCAATCATCCAAATTTGGATTTGGATTAAATCCTAAGTCAGCAATAAATGTTTTCTTACCGGAATATGCATTTGCATAATTGGCAGTAAAGAATCCATTCTTTATTTCATTAGAAGGAATGCTTTTTTTAACTTCCTCATAATTTCTAAAGGCGACAATTCCATCTATTTTTTTGCTTTCATCTTTTAAAAGCTCTAGTGTTATATCTAAGGATGTTGACTCGCTTTTAATTATTTCTATCTTTTTATAATTTGTTAAAGTGAGTAGATCTTTAGGTTCACCAAATGCGAGTAAACTATCATCTTTATTCTTCGATAAAAATATTTTTGTACCTTGTGCTAAGTTATCTATTTCTTCTTTTGAAATGTTAGAAAAATCTATAAGAATATTTGCCATAATTTCTCCATGTTTTTAATTGCTTGTTTGTATTAAAAACTACTCTATTATTGTAAACTTTTAAGCATAATTTATATATGGTTTTGATATATAATATTCATTGCAAATAAATGATAAATAATATGAAAAATAGTTATAAATTTTTATTCGGGTTTACATTAGCTTCTACTTTATTTTTATCTTCGTGTCAGCAAAATAACAAGCCTGATTATAACGTTGTAGTCGATTCTAATCAGACTCACTTAAAAGTAACTTTGGATGACAGCTTTAAAAAAGAATATCAAAGTGGGGAGACTCTTAATCTCGACGGATTACATGCTTATTTTAATGATCAAGAATTGAGCATTAATGAAACTTTTTATATAACTAACAGTCAATCTTTTCCTAAAGAATCAAAGATAGATTTAACTAAAGCAAAACTGACTACTGACAATGCTGAAGCTACTAAATCATTCTTTGTTTATCACGAAGAAGAGGATATTGTTTATGTCAGCGATTCAATCGTATTGCAAGTCAAGAATCCTAATGGTGGTCATACTTGGGTCTACTATACTGTCTTTGGTGTCGTGTTAGTTATTTTAGCTCTTTGGCAAGGATTGAAAATTAAATCTAAGAACGATAAAGAAAAAGCTGATAAGGAAAATAAGAAAAAACATAAAAAGAATGAAGGAAATATAGAAGAAGTAAAAACTGACAAGGCTCATTCGGATTCAAACGAGAAAAAATAATTACTGTTAGGATTTTGTTTTGTTATTTTATAATTTATTAACTCAACTATTGGCTGATAGTTGAATATTTATCATCCTTATTGATAGATTATTGAAACATAATTAGAATATATAAGCTTTGGAGGATTTTTGCATGGCATTTATTGAAATAAGAGGCCTTAAAGCTGAAGTTGATGGATTGGAGATTCTCCGTGGAATAGATTTAGATATTGAAAAAGGTGATGTCTTTGGTCTATTAGGACCTAATGGACATGGTAAATCCACACTTTTGACTTGTTTGATGGGTAATCCACATTATCAAATAACAGAGGGATCTATTAAGATTGATGGAGAAGAAATCGTAGGAAAGACACCTGATGAGATTTCAAAGATGGGTGTTTTCTATTGCTTCCAAAATCCACCTGAGATTCAAGGCGTTGTATCGATGGATTTTTATAAAGCAGCTATCAATGCTCATAGAGAAAAGCCTATAGGTTTATTTGAATATTACAAATCATTGGAACAGGCTTATAAGGATGTCGGTCTTCCTTCAGATATGAAAGAAAGACATCTTAATGATGGGTTCTCTGGTGGAGAAAAGAAACGTAATGAAATACTTCAAATGCTTCTTTTGAAACCTAAGATTTGTATGCTTGATGAAATTGACTCCGGTCTTGATGTCGATGCTATTAAGACTGTAGGTGAGAACATAAATAAACTCGAAAAAGAAGGAACTACTTTCATTATTGTTTCTCATTACGCTAGATTGTTCGATGAGATAAATCCAACTAAATCAGCAGTTATTATAAATGGAAAAGTTGGATTGACCGGTGAACCTGATTTAATAAAGAGAGTAGATACAGAAGGTTATACATTCTTGAAGAGTGAGTATGGAATCGATATAACTAAGACAGAAGAAAAAGCTCCAAATATGTTGGGTGAGTGTTTTGTCGCTAATGAGGCTAAGAATAAGTAATGACTGGATTAAGAGATTATTATGAGCCTGACTGTGATGTCATAGATTTGTCTTCTACTTTGAAAGAAGGAGAAGAAAAAATCATAGATATCGTCAATTTAAAAAGAAACAAGCCTTTAAAAATAATAGGAAAGATTATTTTGGAAGATAGAGCTAAATTGACTATTGTCGAAGTCGATTTCGCTAAGTTTGATGTCGATTTTCTTTTAGATGTAGAATGCATTGGATATAAGTCTGAATTCTGGTATCATCTCTCTTCTTTGAATAGAGATGATGAAAAGAAGGTATACAAAGCTAATGTCGTTCATAAAGGTAAGGAATCATTTTCTAGAACTTCGATGTTTGGAGTTTGTGAAGGCTCTTCGCAGATGCAGTTCTTAGGAGCTTCAGATATTAGAAAGGGAGCAGCTAAGACTAACACTCGTCAAGAAGCAAAGATTGTTAATTTATCTGGTAAAGCAAGATGTGTTGCTTCACCTGCACTTTTGATTTCGGAAGAGGATGTCTTTGCATCTCATGGAGCATCGATGGGATCAGTTCCAGATAACGATATCTTTTATTTAATGTCTAGAGGAATAGATAGACCTACAGCTAATAAGTTGATCATGGTTGGATATTTGAAGCCTATCGCTTTGAAGATTAAAGACGAGAAGATTAAAGAAGAAGCATTGGATTTGCTAGGAAAAGAGATATGACGAAGTCTATATCGCAAGAAGAGATAGAGAAAATCAGAAATGATTTTCCTATGCTAAGAAATGTTAAAGAGATGCAAAATCATAGATTTTGCTATCTCGATAATGGTGCTACAACATTTAAACCTGATTGTGTTATCAAAGCTAGCAACTCATATTATGAAACTTGGAATGCTAATACACATCGCGGAGATTATGACATTGCTCATCTAGCTGACAAACGATATTGGCAAGCTAGAGAAAGAGTAGCCAAATTCATAAATTCAAATCCTGAGGAAATTGTCTTTACTGCTGGAAATACAGAAGGAATGAATATCGTTGCATATGGAATTTGCTCTATATTAAGCCCTGGTGATGAAATAGTTATTTCAACTGCTGAGCATGCATCGAATGTTTTGCCTTGGTTTAATTGGGCAAAGAATTTTAATTTGGTAGTCAAGTTTGCTCCTCTAGACGAAGAGGGAAAAGTGACTGTCGATACATTAAAAACGGTTATGTCAGATAAGACCAAAGTGATTTCGTTGGCTCATGTATCGAACGTTCTAGGAAATGTTATCGACGCTAAAGCTATAGCTAAATTAGTCCATGATAATGGAGCTTATTTTGTTTTGGATGGTGCTCAATCCGTACCTCATAAAAAAATAGATGTCAAGGATTTAGATTGTGATGCACTAATCTTTTCTGGCCATAAAATGTTAGGACCTAATGGAATCGGTGTTTTATATGGAAAGAAGAAGTTGTTGAATTCTATTCCTCCTTTGCTCAGCGGTGGAGGGATGAATGCAACTTTTGATACTAAGTGCATGGTCAGTTATGAGGAAATTCCTTTTAAGTTTGAAGCAGGAACTCAAAATGTTCCTGGGGCTTGTGGTTTAGCTAAAGCTATGGATTATCTTGATTCTATTGGAATGGATAGAATAGATTCTTATGAATATGAATTGAAACAAATAGCATTGAACAAGCTTAAAGAAGCTAAGGATATAGAGATATATAATCCAAATTCCAAATCCGGAATTATAGACTTCAATAGAAGAGGAGTTTTCTCCCAGGATGAAGGAACTCTTTTGAATAGCCTTGGTATCTGTGTTAGAAGTGGATTCCACTGTGCAAAGATATTGACTGATTATCTTCCTAAAACTGGTACTGTCAGAGCTTCATTTTATATTTATAATAACGAAGCTGATGTCGATCAGTTTGTCGATAGTCTATTGAAAGGAGGAGATATATTAGATGCCTATTTCAATTGATTCAATGATGGTGCGAGAAATGATGATGGATCATTACGATAACCCTAGAAATAAGGAAGAAGTAAAAGATCCTAGATATAAATCTATCAGGATGAATTCATCTTCTTGTATCGATGATATAACAGTTCAAGTCTTGTTGGATAAAGATGTCATCGAGGATGTTAAATGGTTTGGAACTGCTTGTGTCATATCTACAGCAGCTACTTCCGTAATGTCTGAATTAGTTAAAGGGAAGACGCTAAAAGAAGCTGCCGATATTATGGATAACTATATGAAAATGCTTGAAAGTCAGCCTTATGATCAAGATAAGCTACAAGAAGCTATAATCTTCCAAAATGTTGGAAGACAAGCTTCTAGAATAGGATGTGCGACCATCGGTTGGAGAGGTTTGTTTCAAGCGGCTGTGAAAGAAGATGGAAAGGAGGGGAATAAATAGACTATGCCAGATAAAAATAGTCATGCAAAGTTTGATCCTACAGAAGGAAATGAAGAAAGACGTAAGGAATATGAATTCCATGACGATGTCACTCCTATAGTTGAAACACCTAAAGGAATCGATGAGGATATCGTAAGACAAATATCTCAATTGAAAGGAGAACCTGAATGGATGCTCCAATTGAGGTTGAAAGGCTATAAGAACTTTGCTGAAAGACCTCAGCCTTCCTTCGGACCTAATCTCGATTTCATCAAGTTCCAAGACTATAGATACTTTACCCGTTACACTAAGGGTGTATCTAAGAGTTGGGATGATGTTCCTGAAACAATCAAGAATACTTTTAAAAAGTTGGGAATTCCAGAACAAGAGCAAAAATACTTAGCAGGAGTTAATACTCAATATGAATCTGAATCTGTCTATTCTTCCATGCTTAAAGAGGTTGACGAGAAAGGTGTAATCTTCTGTGACACCGATACTGCTTTGAAAAAATATCCTGAATTAGTAAAAAAGTATTTTGGAACAGTCATTCCTTTCAACGACAACAAGTATGCCGCTTTGAATACGGCTGTTTGGTCGGGTGGAATATTTATTTATGTACCTAAAGGTGTTCATGTAGACAAACCTCTTCAATCTTATTTTAGAATCAATAATGCTTTGTCTGGCCAGTTTGAAAGATCTTTGATCGTTGTCGATGACGATGCTTCTCTCCATTTTGTCGAAGGATGTACAGCACCTGTTTATTCCCAGGATTCATTACATGCTGCTGTGGTTGAAATCGTCGTTGGAAAGCGTGCAAAATGCCGTTATACTACTATTCAAAATTGGTCTACCAATGTTGTAAATCTAGTCACCCAAAGAGCTGTTGTTGAAGAAGATGGCCTCATGGAATGGATCGATGGAAACATCGGATCAGGGAGAAACATGAAGTATCCTTGCTGTATTTTAAAAGGCGATAGAGCTAAAGGTTCTTGTATATCTATCGCCGTAGGTGCTAAAAATCAATATCAGGACAACGGAGCTAAGATGATCCATATCGGAAAATACACATCTTCTACTACAATTTCAAAGTCTGTTGTCAAAGAAGGTGGGAAAGCTAATTTCCGTGGCTTGATAAAGATCATGCCTCAAGCATATGGTGCTAGATCACACGAGGAATGTGACACTTTGATTCTGGATGACTCCTCAGCTTCGGATACTATTCCAGACAATATATGTATGAATGATTCTGCTTATATTGAACACGAAGCGACAGTGAGTAAGATCAATGAGACTGAGCTGTTCTATCTCATGTCTAGAGGATTGTCTCAATCAGAAGCTACTAAGACTATTGTTATGGGATTTATAGAGCCTTTTGCTAAAGAATTGCCTTTGGAATATTCAGTTGAGCTAAGCCATTTGATTTCATTGGATATGGCCAAAGCGGGGAGCGTTGGATAAACTATGATTACAAATTTTGATTATGATGCCATTGTAGTCGGAGCTGGACATGCTGGAACAGAAGCTGCCCATGCTTTGGCAACTTTAGGCAAAAATACATTGATGCTTTGTCTAAATAAAAAAGTAATGGCGAATCTTCCATGCAATCCATCAATAGGTGGATCAGCTAAAGGAATTGTTGTTAGAGAGATAGATGCTTTAGGTGGAATAGAAGGAAAGTTAGCTGATAAAACTGCCCTTCAAATGAAGGTTTTGAACATGTCTAAGGGTCCTGGAGTTAGATCCTTAAGAGCTCAAGAAGATAAAGTCGATTATCCTAAAGCAGTTTTGGCCTACATGGAGAAGGTGAAGAACTTAACTATCAAAGAGGGAATGGCTGTCGATTTGATAGTCGATGATGATAAATCCATAAGAGGAGTAGTCATGGAAGATGGAAGTAGAATAACTTCTAAGGTTGTCGTTTTGACTACAGGAACTCATATGGAGTCTTTGATATTGAGAGGACATGTAGTCAAAGAAGGTGGACCTGATGGTGAGAAAGCTTCTCATGGATTATCTCAAGCTTTGAAGAATTTGGGAATCGAATTGCTGAGATTGAAGACAGGAACTCCTCCTAGAATAAAAAGAGACTCAATTGATTTCTCTAAACTAGAGCCTCAGCCTGGAACACCTGGACAATGGGCATTCTCGTATGACACCAATGAGTTCTTACCCGTCGAGAAGATGATTATGTGTTATTTGACATATACGACTCCTGAAACTCATAAGATTATCTTAGATCACCTCCAAGACTCTGCCATGTATGGAGGAGTAGTAAAAGGTGTCGGACCTAGATACTGCCCATCTATAGAAGACAAAGTTGTTAGGTTCAAAGATCATCCAAGACATATGCTTTTTGTCGAACCTGAATCTATTCATACTGATTCGATTTATCTACAGGGATTCTCAACTTCAATGCCTGTTGAATTACAAGGCCCTATGGTGCATTCACTCCCTGGATTTGAACATGCGGAGTTTTTGAAGTATGCCTATGCTATCGAATATGATGCGATTCAGCCACTTCAAGTTCAAAGAAATTTGATGATTAGAAATCATCCAGGTTTATTTATCGCAGGTCAAATATTGGGAACATCTGGATATGAGGAAGCAGCTGGAGCTGGACTTTTAGCTGGAATTAATGCTTCTTTATATATAGATAACAAGCCTTGGTTCACCCTCAGGAGAGATCAAGCTTATCTCGGTGTTATGATTGATGATTTGGTTACAAAAGGAACTAAAGAACCTTATAGACTTCTTTCATCAAGAAGCGAATATAGATTGATTACAAGATCTGATAATGCTGATGAAAGATTGATTAAAATTGGATACGATTTAGGACTTAATCCCAAATACAGATACGATAAGTATCTTAAAAGAATGGATGAATTAAAAGTCGCTGAGCATGCACTTGATACAATTTATGTTGGCTTGAATGAAAAGACGCCTAAGTATTTAGAATCGGTTGGTGAGACTAAGCCTATCGGATCTACATCTTATAAGGAATTATTGAAAAGACCTAAGGTCACATATGAGGGACTTCAGCAATGTGAACCTAAGCTTCCAGTCTTATCTAGTGATTTAGGTGTTAAGATAGAGACTAATGTCAAGTATAAAGGCTATATCGATTTGGAAGAGAAAGATGTTGAGAAGATGCAGGCTATGGAAAGTTTGATTCTTCCCCAAGATTTGGATTATTCTAAAGTCGAAGGTATTTCTTTGGAAGCTAGAGAAAAGTTGAATAAGATTAAGCCTAAGACTATAGGCGAGGCTTCTAGAATAACTAATGTTCATCCAGCTGATATCGATAGACTGCTTTTCTTGATTAGAAAAAAATAGGAGAAATCCGATATGACTCTATTTACTATAAATTAAGAAGTTTTTTAAAACTTTTAAGTTCTAAGTCTCATATCACAATAAAAAGAAGAATAACAAATATTTGAAGAAGATTTATAAAGAGTATTATCCATATGTATCAAAGACTTATGGCGGAAAGAATAGAGAAATCCATCTCTTACAAAAGAAGAAAAGAATATGTTCTTCTTTTGGTGGGATGGAATCGATAGTCTTCCAAATAAAGCTAAGAGAAACTTAGAGCTGATCATTTTAAAGATGAGTTATCTAAAAATAATCTGGATATGATTTATAGCGTTCCTCAAAAGATTGACAGACGTGAAAACTATGATAATGATAATCCTAATTCAATCTATAACTTAGTAGTTCTAAACGGATTGAGTTATGAGGGTGCCCAAAAGCATTGCTCTATGTAGTTTTACCAAGAATCAATGCTGTTTTCTCTATTCTAACACTTGAAATTTATATACTTAGTTTATAAAATATCTTTTGCCTTTGGGAATTAGCCAAGTGGTAAGGCTCTGGTCTCTGAAACCAGCATGCAGTGGTTCGAACCCACTATTCCCAGCCAATAGATATCAATTCCGGCGATTTGCCGGATTTTTATTTATAAAATATGTTGAAAAGAGAAAGAGAAAGTTAAATAATTTTAGTTTGGTTAGGTGGTACATATGAATAGAAGCAAAATAATTGAATTATTGAATATTCGTGATATGGATGAAGATGAATTGAGAGCTAAGTCGAATTGCTCTTTAGATGAGATTAAAAAATTTTTAAATATACTTGTTTTTGAAGGCCGAATAATCAGACTTGGAGATGGTAAATATTCATTGACTGGATCTAGAATTGTTCTTTCATATGTTAAAAATAGATTTAAAGATTATGCTTACGTCACACCCTTGAAGAAAGATATGCGTGATATAAGACTAGTAGGACAAGACGCAACTAAATTATTAAAAGGAGATTGTGTCTTTGTAAGAATTGATGATGATCTTTATGAGAATAATGGTGAAGGTTCATTGATTCAAATAGTAAGACCGGTATCTTTTATTGAGGGCATTATATCTAAGGATGATGGAGGATTCTTTATCAGTTCCTTTAAGAACATCGATAGTGAAGTTAGATTCGATGTCAAAAGGACATCTATAGAATTGATAGAAGGTCAATTAGTTAGGGCGGAAATAATTGATAGAAGAGATTATATATGTGATGTAGAAGTTACTAAAGTGATATCTAAGCCAGGCGATAGAATGTTCGATTTGATGAATGCTATAGTTGAAAAAGGCGGGACATTGACATACCCTAAAGATGTGGATGAACAAGCTATAAATTTAGCTACCAACTTTACTGATACAGCTAAAGATAGACATGATTTAACCAATGAATTTATGGTGACCATAGATGGTGCATCCACTAAAGATTTCGATGACGGACTATCTATAAGAAAGACTGATTATGGTTATGATGTGGGAGTTCATATTGCAGATGTTGCAAGTTACGTTAAAGAAGGAACTCCGTTGGACTATGAAGCTAGATTAAGAGCTACATCTATGTATTTCCCAGAGACTGAAATATCGATGTTACCAACGATTCTATCCGATGATGTCTGCTCATTGAATCCAAATGTTGATAAATTGACTATAACATGTCTTTTACATTTAGACCATGATGGAATTTATAAATCTAGTGAAGTCTTTTTGTCTAAAGTCAAATCCAAAGCAAGACTCACTTATGATCAAGTCGACGAATATATAAAAGGAAAGAAAGATGAGTTTGATGGTGACCTTAAATATAATGTCGACTTGTTGTTGGAATGCTCTAGAAAAATATTGAAGAGAAAAAAAGAAAATGGCCAACTTGTTTTTGGAAGAAACTATCCTGAATTCACATTAGATAAGAATGGAAATCCAGATACAGTTAAACCCAGACATGAATCTGAAGCTGAGAACTTAGTAGAAGTTTTTATGATTTTAGCTAATGATGAAGTCGGAAAGCTTTTAAATGACAAAGCAGTTCCTGCTTTGTTTAGGACTGAGGATGCACCTAGGTTTGATGATATGTGTCTAATTAGAGATTTCTTAGATAGATTTGGAATAGATCCTGATTTATTTCCTAAGGTTATTACATCTGAAAACTTAGCTAAATACTTTGAATCGATTCCTAAATGGGCTGAAGTAATAGGAAAGTTATGTACATTAAAGATGATGAATCCTGTAGTCTATAGTAGATCGCCTGGACTTCATTTTGGATTGAATTGTAATCATTATGTTTATTTCACTTCTCCTATAAGAAGATATCCAGACCTTTTAACTCACAGATTGCTTCACGATTTCTTATTAGACAATAATGATGAAGCGGATAGAAAAGCAGTAGGAGATTATTTAGATAATCTCCCTGACTTATTATCGCAAGAAGAAAAACTTGCTAAGCAAATCATGAATAATGCTCATGATATGGAATGTGAAAGATTCATGTCTTCAAGAATGTATGACGTTATGGAAGGTGAAGTTAGAAACTTCATAGGATTGGGAATTAAAGTTTCTTTAACTAATGGAATAACTGGTCTGTTGCCATATGATCATATCGATAATGATTATTATAAGAATCAAAGAATGTGCTTTTCAGTTTATGGTAGAAACACTGAAAGAGAAATAGTGTTGGGTGATGTGTTGAAAGTAGCTGTTGTAGATATAATTCCAGACACTCATACTTTGATATTAGGTACAGAAGAATATTTAGATGAATCTGGTGATGATATCGACGAAAACACACTCCAAAATATGAAGAAAAACGGAGTTGTTATTAGATAAATAATAAGAAGTTGTTAATTCAATAATTCTTTTATTTTCTCTTTTATATAAAACCTTAAAGGTTCATCCATAATATACAAATAAGTTCCTTTTTGACCTCTGGTCATCAAGACTTTATATGTGTTTCTAATAAGTCTATCTATTATTATTTTATCATTAGGATCTATCCTTTGTTTGTGAGGTCTTTTAAATTCTCCAGATTTCTCTGGATGCTTTGTATAGTCGGTTTGTATTAGGCCATCCCTATAAATGAAATCATCACCGATGATTAATCCGACATAATCAAAATCCATTCCCTGAGATGTGTGGATGCATCCTACTTCATCGATTGATGTGGAATCGACTGCAAATTTTTTATCTTTATTCCAAATGGCGTGAAAATCGCCTATGTTTATATCTTTTTCATCGTCGGACAAATCGCTTAATTTGCTTTTTGGCATTCCCATTGTTTTCCAAGGGAAAACATCGCCTGATAACATCCTAGAATGCTTGTTTCCTGTTTTGTTCTTTTCAATTATGACATCTCGCATTTTGCATAAGTCATCGAAAACTTTAATGTCGTAATCAACCTTTTCACCAGATTTAATAAAAGGCTTGTTGTATAGAATGGATTCTAGCCAAGCTATGTATTCATCGCTGCCGTTGCATCTGAATTGAGACCTTAAGGTGTATTTAGGATCGTCATCTACAATTGCGTGTTCGGCTTTTGCAGCCGCTTTAATATTTTCGATTGTTCCATAATCCTTGATGTCGATGCTTTGATTCTCATCGATGAAAAAAACACTGTTCTTAGCTGCGTGAATAATCTCTTGGATTTGATTGTTTCCATAGAACATATATGACTGTTTTGTTTGCTTAGTGAGACGATGGGCCTCGTCGACTATTAAACAATCAAATTCGTTGAGATTTGAATCTTTATAAAATTGACCTGATCCTAAAAACAAAGATCTTAACTTCTGATAATCTGGAATATCTTTCGTTAATTTCTTTTCATATGCTTCTTTTATATAGCTTGACTTAGCTACATAGAATGTATTCATTCCTTTGTTCACAAAGGCAGATAATAATTGCAATGAAATTAATGTTTTTCCAGTTCCCATTCCACCTTTTACTATGTATACATGTTTATAAGGTGAGGATAAGTTGGCTATTATATTTTTATATAGGTTTGAATATACGATTCTTTGATCATCAATTAATTCGAATTCTTTATTTCCCTCAAGGATTTTAGCTAATGAATCCGATAAATTCTTTGAAGGCTTTATCTTTCCGTCAGAGATTTCAAAGAGGATATTATTTTTTGATGGCTTTTTGATATATTTTCCAACAAACTCTGCCAACTTAAAATAATCGTTCATTATATAAGGATATGCTTTTTCAATTCCTTCTTTATAAATAGGATTATCTAATTCTTCTTTATAACATTCTCTATAGTTATGCAAAAAAGCACATGCATGAATCTCAACATTATTTTGCTCTACAAATTCATTAAAGTTTGATATTGTCGATTTGTACGAATATGCTTGCTATGATGGATGTACTTCTTCTGTGTTTCGACCATAATAATCAACGGTTACAATATCAGGCATATCAGTATGCTTTACTTTTTCCCATTGTTTTAGTTCGACAATTATTGCATGATCTTTATTTTTATCATCGGCACCAGCTATGATGAAATCTATTCTTTTACAAGTTAATGGAATTCTCATCTCTAGAGCTACTTCTGCATCTAATGGAATGTCTTGGTTGAATTTTAATGCCGTAGCAATTGCGGGTAAAGAATTATGAAATGCTCGCAATTGACTTGGACCAAAGTTCATATTTGTCTGAGCTTTAATTTTATTTTCGATTTGATCACTATCAATATCCTCATAGAATCCTTTTAGTGTTGAACTATAAGCTCTCATATTTCTTTAGCTCCTTTGTGAATAATATTACGTCTTTTCTCAATCATCAAAACTGGTAATTTATTATTTAGTCTATAAAACGAATGCTTTTCTTTGTTAAAATACATCTGGTGATATAAATGAGAAAAGATAGAATTGATCTTTGCTTAGCTGATATGCAAGGAAGATTATTTGAAAATTCAAGAAAATATAATTTTGATAGTGAGATTTTTATTGAAGTTTTTATGAATTCTGATATAGCCAAAGATTTGGACTCTAAAATAAGTATTAAAAAACTAGCAGATGATAAGATAATCATGAAGAAGTTCTTGGAAAGTAGTAAAAAGAAGCTAAGCACTATAGGGCATAGTTTTGATGAAGAAATCTTATATTGGATCGGTTATGTATATAGATATTGGAATATTTTAACTGGTGAATCTAGCAAAGATATTTATAAGAAAGCTCCAGTAAGACTTATGGAAGAAAAATATGATGAATATCATCTTGTGGATATAGAAGACGTAATTGACATTTTAAGAAAGTAATATGTTTGTGATGATTAGAGCAACTATAAAATCCACTGTTTTTATCAAATTCAAGAATTAATTATTTATTGTATCTAAGACTTGTTTATGTCTGATATGTTGTGTGTCCTTGATCTGTTTAAGTTTATGGATACGTAACACAAAGGAGATAAAATTCAATATTTTGAGTATTATTCGTTCCGATAGTTTCTAAATATTCGATTTTGTGGTATAAAAAGTAAGTATTAGATTTTCATAATAAAGGTGGTAATAGCATGTGTACAGAGGATATTATTCAATCTGAAATAGATAAATTCTTGGAAAAGAAAGAAATTAGTGTTCCCAAAAAGAAGAATGATTTCATTGATTATAGAAGTGAAGATTCAACGCAAGGCGTCCCACCCCATTTATGTGTCAGATTTTCAACTCCTGAAATCGATGCCATAAATAAGAATTATCCTAATCAAGATAAAAAGGTTATTGGAAAGTTTAGATTTAGATATTTCTGTCTTTTCGAGCTTTATACATTTGATACACATGACGAGCAGTCCCATGAAGGATATACGATAGATTTAACCTTCCCTATTCCTGATGAGGATGATGAATTAACACCTATTAGAACTGAAGCATTTAATAGGATTAAAAAAGTATTCGTTGATAGACCCTGGGCAAGACCATATAGTGGAGCAAATTGGCATCACCTTAGAGTATTTGAAGCTTCAGAGAAATCTATGAAAGAAGATCCTAGAGGTTACGAAGTAGCCTTAAGAGAATTCTTGGATAAAGGAATCCAAACAGCAATCGATTTGTCAAAGAAGTTAAATTGATTAGATAAGACCTTCTGGGGAAGGTCTTTTTCTTTATTCGTTTCATGAGAAAGTTAATTAATTATAACAACCTAAATAAAAAAACACTTTTATCATATACAATTGAATTTTGTTAAGAGGTAGAACATATGAATAACGATGCCGATATAAAGATGAGTTGGTTGGATAGGAAAAAAGAAGAATATAAGGAAGACTTTAAGCAAACATTTTTAAGTTTACCTCCTAAGAAAGTTGCGATGAACTTGATTTTGATATTTTTAGGAAGTGTATTGCTAGCTTTTGCAACATCATTCTTTCTAATTCCCGGAAATATTGTTATGGGTGGAAATTCAGGAATAGCTTTGACTATTATGGAAATAATAAAGAGATCGACAAACAATAACTATCCGTCTTGGATAGATACTGATTTTATTATTCTATTGTTGACCATTTTCTTTTTTGTTTTAGCCTTTATCCTATTAGGGTTTTCATCTTTGATCAAGAATAGTATTTCAGCTATTACTTACCCATCTTTTGTCTTTATATTTACAGCCATTAGAAATGTCGAATCATTTCATTATTTGAGAATAGAAGAATACATGTCTTCATATCCTAATCCCGTTATAGGAAGTGGATATGATCCTTTAGCTGTAAGCATTGTTGCAGCAGTATTTGGCGGTGTTTTTATGGGGTTGGCAACTTCTTTAGCCTTTAAAGGAGGTGGAAGTGCTGGTGGAACTACGTGTCTCGTCGTTTATTTTAGTAAACACACAAAGATGAAGGCTAATACTGTTTCGATTATCATCGATATAATCATAATTGCAGCTGGTATGTTTGCTTACATGGATATCATTACTACTTTGATAGGCATAATGGCTGCTGTTATATGCTCTCAAATCATAGCGAAGGTGTTTGTCGGTGGATCACAAGTATTGCATGCAGAAATCATATCTTCTCATTGGGAAAACATATCCCATGCTATTCATACTAAGATGAGAAGAGGAACTACTATTTATACAGCGCAAGGTGGATATACAGGTGTTGAAAGGAAAGTTGTATATGCATCTTTCACTAAAGAAGAGTATCAAGATTTCTTAAAGATTGTAAACGACGAAGATCCATCAGCTTTTATCACTATCACTAATGTTTATGATGTTTCTGGTGGTTATGGATTTGCTAAGAAACGAAATAAAAATATTAAAGAAGAGCCAAAGCTTCTTGATACTAAAGAGAAAATAGAAGAAAATAAAGATGACAAGAAAGAGTGAGGATTTAAAAATGGAAAAATTATTCTTGGATGCATTCGATGGCGAGAAGATTCCAGTGACTTTCTTTCCTTGCGATAATCCTAAAGGATTATTTCAAATTATTCATGGGTCTTTGGAGCATAAGCAAAGATATTATGATTTCTGTGAATTCTTAAATAAAAATGGATATGCGGTAATTATTTCTGATTTAAGAGGGCATGGTGAATATGTCAACGAGAAATATCCTCGTGGTCATTTCATCAATCTTGATGAATTGATCGATGATGCCGTAGTGGTGACCCATTTCATCAAGAGCAAATACCCAGGCAAGGATTTGACTTTGTTTGGACATTCTTTAGGAAGCCAATTAGCTAGAGTATATCTAGAAAAGCATGATGATGAGATTAAGAATCTCATATTGACTGGGACTGTTGAATACGAGCATTTCGCTTGGCTCGGTGATTTTATGTGTGGTGTAGTAGCTTTCTTTAAAGGCGGATACACTAAAAAATCTAAACTATTAAAAAATGCTAGTGGTCTGGCAAAAGATGAGAAACTTTGGCTTTCTTATAGTCAAGAAAACATTAGAAAGAAGAATGCGGATGAGCTTTTTGCAGATGAGTTTACCATTGGTGGATATAAAGTGCTAATCAAATCTAATAATGAAATTAGAAAGATCAAACATTATCAATGCAAGAATCCTGAATTAAGAATCAGATCTTTCAATGGAGATGGCGATTTCTTGACTGGATATGATAAGGGTTTAACTAAATCGATGAATTACCTCAAAAAGATAGGATATAAAGACGTCGAATATAAGAGATATGATCATATGCTTCATGAGATATTAAATGAAGACAATCATCAAATTGTATATGATGATATCCTTAAATTCATCGAAAGCAAATAAAAATTCAAATACTAAATAACTGCTGAGAAACTCCAATTCTTGGAGTTATCGGCAGTTTTCTTTTTTGATGTATTGACAAATATAATAGCTAGTTTTAGTCTATAAATAGTTGATTAATCAACTATTTTAAGGAGCAGTCTATGGATGAAAGATATCGTTATATAACTAAGATTAGTAGAAATCTGGATTTGTATAAGAGAAAGAACAAAGAAATGGATGACTTTTCATCTTCTGAGGAAATGTCTTTGCATTTGATAAGACATAACAAAGGCATATCTCAGGAAAGACTATCAAAGTTGTTAGGATTAGATAAAGCGTTGATAACTAGAATAGTAAAGAAATTGATAGATCAGGGCTTGGTCGATAGAAAGAGAAGCCAAAAAGACAAAAGGTCATATGAACTTTATCCAACTGATAAAGCTGAGTCGTTTAAAAAGGATATCGTCGATTTAGAAGACAACTATTATCGATCAGTCTTCTCTGTTTTTAGCGATGAAGAAAAAGAACAATTTTTATCTTTATTGACAAAAGTATATATAAAATCAAAACAGATTAGAAAGCAAGGAAAATGAAACACTATAATAAAATTAGATATTATTTCTATTATCTTTGGGGGATACTAGTTCCTTTAACCATCACTGGAATTCTTTATGATTCATTGATGAGTTTTATCCCTAGGATAGAAGGAGATGCTATCAATAGCATCAAACAACAAAATACTGATTTGATTATCAAATCATCATTGATATTTTTAGGCTTGACTATTTTTGTTCAAATAAACAGATTTTTGAAAAGATATCTGGTTAGAGTATTTTCAAATAAGATGAATTATTTGATGAGAAATAAATGCTTCAATCATATGTTGAGTTTGGATATGGTCTTTTATGAACAAAATAAAGTTGGAGATATCCTGAATAAGAATACGACTGATATTTCTGATACTTGTGAAAGTATCAGAAAATTGACTACAGAGATATTTGATACAGTGATATTGATGATCGGATATATAGTTTCTTATTTTTTATTAGATTATAAAATTGCCCTTATGAGTCTTCCTTTTGTTCTCATATCTATAATTATTTCTTTGTTTCTAAAGAAGAAAGTATATATGACTACAAAAGATTACAAAGAGTATTCATCTAAGTTTAAAGATAGTACTTTGAATATGTTGAAAAATGAGATTTATTTTAGAGGAATGGGAGTAAATGAGAAATATATAAATCAATATTCTAAAGAAGTCGACATATTAGCTAAAAAGAATGTGAAGAACTTAGTTTATAAAGCTAGTATGGAATCTATATATTCATCAATTGGATTTATAGGATTGTTCTTTGTCTTATACTTTGGCTTAAATAATGTCATCGATGGAACTTATGATATAGGAACATTCACAACTATTCTTACAACTTTTGTTTTGATAGCCAATAAAGGAGCAAAGGTTGGAAAATCTTTCAATGCATATCAAGGGCTTAAAGTTACATGGAAACGTATAAAGCCTTTCCTAGAAGATGATATAGAAAAAGAAGAAGAATATCAGTTTAATTCTGATGGATTATCTTTAATCGATTTCTCATATTCTTATGATGATTTTAAAACTCCAACTATAACTTATAGTTTTAATAAAGATGAAAAGATTGGAATTGTAGGTAGAGTGCATACAGGAAAATCAACTCTCTTAAAGTCTTTAACTGGTCTATATGAATATGATGGGGAAGCAAAACTAAATGGAATAGATTTAAAAGATTTATTTAAATCTAAAAATCAAGTTATTTCTTATTGCCCTTCTAAAGAATCTCTATTCAAAGATTCTATTGCTAATAACATTGAATTAGGTAGAGATGGAAATATAAAAGAAGCCTTGAATTCAGCTTGTCTTACAGATTCTCAATTAGATATCAATACTGAGATCAATCCGACAATGGTGAATATCAGTGGTGGTCAAAAGCAAAGATTGATGTTAGCTAGAAGCTTGTATCATCAATCTAATATGTATTTACTCGATAATCCATTTTCTTCTTTGGAAAGATCGATGTCTGAATCTATTTCAAATCAAGTATTAGATATGAACGGATTGTTTTTCATTGTTACCAATGATGAAAATATTTTGAAGAAACTGGATAAAATCATTTATTTGAATGATGGAATAGCAAAGATAGATACATACTTTAATCTATTGAAAGATGATTCGTTTAAATCTTTGGTGGAGGGGTGATTATGATAAAGAAATTACTTTGGAAATATATTAAGCAAAATAAAATAAAATCAATTTTATGTATTCTTGCTTTAGTTGTTTCGATTCTTCTGTCTTTGACTCCAGCTCAGTTGATTAGAATAATAACTGATGATTATTTAGATAGGAATAACATGACTGTCTTAGTTATTCTTATTTGTGCTTATGTCTTATCTTATGTCTTATATGGATTATCTAATTTCTTAAAGAATTATCTGCTTCTTTCTTTTTCACAATATTATTTTGCATATGTTAGAAAGGCTATGATAAATCATTATTCCAAGATTGATTACAGGCTTTTAACTGATGTAGATATAGGAACATATGAAGGATATTTTGGAAATGATTTGAATTCGTTAAACAGTCTTTTTGAAGATGGAATAATAGATATGATTAGCGATTTGTTTAAGATGGTTGGAATATTAATATCGCTTTATATGTATAGCTATATATTTGGTCTGATAGTCACTGCTGTTTTACCTTTGATAATATTGATGACTTTATTCTTTCAAAGAAGGATGTTAAAAGCACAAAAGAAAGTTAAATCTTGTGATGGAAATGCTAATGAAGTTCTATTTGAATCTATAGAGAATATAGAACAAATAAAAATAAATAAAGCATATAAATATTCTAAAAATAGATATGAGACTATTTTAAATACTAATTATAAGGAAAGCCAAAAATCTTATTTCTATGATGCAATATTTTCACCGATAATGCAGATGATTAGATGTATTTTGATTGCAACTATAATCTTAGTTTCAGGTTTAAAACCTGACATATTTAATATGACTGTTGGAATGATCATCTCATCGTTGAGTTTGATAAGTGATTTGTTTTCTCCAATTGAAAACATAGGAATGGAAATACAAACTATTCAACAATCCATCGCTTCATATCAAAGATTAAATAAGTTCTTTGAATATTCTGAAGTCTTGAATAATAACGATGAAATAAAAGGATATAGTATTGAAATTAAATCATGCAGTTTTAAATATGAAGATAAAGATGTTTTATCTAATTTTAATCTTGATATAAAAGAAAAAGATAAGATTTTATTAAAAGGTGAAAGTGGAAAAGGGAAATCGACTTTAATGAAACTTATTCTTGGCTTGTTAAAGCCGAATGAAGGTGATGTAGCAATAGGAGGAAAACCATCATTCTTATTGAATGAAGAAGAAAGGAATAGATTATTTTCTATCGTTTATCAGGATCCATTCTTCAATGGTGGAACCATTTATGAAGAAATGACTTTATTAAATGATTCGATTTCAAAAGAATCAGTATTCGACGCTTTAAATAAAGTGGGATTATCGAAGATAAAAGACATAGATATAAAATTAAATCCTAATGAATATTCTTCTGGAGAACTTCAATTATTTAATATAGCAAGGATATTATTGAAAGATTCATCAATCATCTGTTTGGACGAAATGAATTCTAAAATAGATTCAATTACAAATAAACAAATTATTAGCCTGATTAATAATTTGTTTAAAGATAAGACTATTATTTCTATAAATCATTTTGGAGAGAGCATAAACAATGTTAAGATTGTTGAATTATAAGCAATAATCCTTCTTTAATTATGTAATCGGCTATATTACAATCCCACGAAAGATGGCATTCATTTATGAATAACTCAATACAAGAATTAAGAAAATAAAATTTGATTATAAAGAATCAATTAGCCTTCTTTGTCTTTGGATGTTAAGTGAATAGATGAATTAGAGAAAGAGGAAAATTAAGATGACGATATTTTAGAAAAGCTTTATTCTAAATTTAAGATAGCTGATTAGTTAGGTGTATCTGATTCTTTAATTGATAAATGGAAAAGTGGAGAAAAAGTAGATAAAAGACAATTAGAAAAATTATCGACAATTCTCGATGTCTGAGGACAACTTCACAAGCAATAAAGAGACTCCTAAAAAGTATTGACTGTTAGCATTGTACTATTGATAGAAACGATACTTATTATATATTCAAATTAGCAATTGTTTTGTCAAGAAACTTCTTTCAGCAAAAAAATATATCTTTTCTATTTACATAAATATATATTGCCTTTTATAATGAAAGCGGTTATAAGGGGGATCGCATACAATGATTAAGATTAAAACTATCGATCCAAATAAGATAAATCAAAACTATAAAATCAAAGATATCAACATAGAATTGCCTGATAGAGGGTTTGTTGTTTTTTGCTCTGAGGACAAAGGTCTTTATTTGGATTTTATAAAAACTTTGGGATTAATATATAATAATTCTAATTTGGTTGTCGATATCGATGGAGTGGACTGTAATAAGCTTAAAGGCGATAAAAGATCGGATTATATCAACAAATTTATAGGATATATATCTGAAACAAACTTATTGAGCCCTGATATGAGTGTCAAGGATTATTTATCTATGGTTTCTTATAATCCATCTAATATTTATTTTGAAAAATTTAATTTTAAAAATTTAGAAAATAAGAAGATTTCTGAATTATCTATAGAAGAAAAAGAGAAAGTACTATTGCTCATTGCCATGCTAAAAGATTCCTCTATTATTTTGTTAGAACCTGCTTTGAGTTTAAATGAAGAAGAAATTGATTTCTTTAAAGAAGAATCAAAAAATAGATTGATAATCGGTTATGTAGAATCAATATACTCAGTCAAAGATAATAATCTAGATTATGTTGTTTTAAATAACGGAATAGTTGAAGAAATCAATTTAAATAACAAAACTTTTTCTGAAGATAGAAGCGAAGATAAAGATAATAAAGAATTGAGTTTAAAATTGAAATTTGGAAATAAAATTAAGTTTGCTCTTAGTTTTATAAAGCACAACATTCTTCAAGTCATTATATCTTTCATTTTGTTGTTTGCTGGTTTGACCATGTATGGAATCAGTGATGCATATTATTCATTTGATTTGTCTGGTCAGGTAACTCAAAGAATCGAAGATTGCTCAGACAATTACATTTCAATTTCGACATTTGATTTTAAAGATACAAAAGTATCGAAAGAAGATTTTGAAAAGAGTACAGGTTTTAAGTTATATGAGAGGTACGATAGTCCTATCGATTTCAAAGATTGTATCAAGGGATCTCAGTTAGATTCATTTGATTTTGAAAGCTATGGGACAATAGCTTTAATAACACCTACATCTTTAAATGATTTACCTTCTTCGTTTACAATCATGGCTGGTGATTTTCTAAAGAACAGCAATGAAGTTATGATTACTGATTATCAGTATAATGTATTGAAAAAATATGGATATCAGCTCCGTAAGTATAATGATTCTCATAGTCAAGAAACAATTGAATCAATCGAACCAGATGATATAACTCCAGAGATTCTACTGGGCAAGAAATTTTATATAAATAAGGATGAATTTGATTCTGATTTAGTAAATCCATATATTTGTGGAATTATTGATACTCATTCTAACCTTAATAAAGCTGAAGAATACTTTAAATTGCAAAACTCATATGAGGGTTTGAATATAGTTTCATCTGATTTCTTAGCTTATTACAATGTTTCAAAACGTAATTATAGTAATTATATTCTCCCTAAACCTGATAGTCATTCTGATACTTATAAGATTGTTTCATACTGCAATAAAAAGAGTGTTTATTTTATTGAAAATCCAAGTATTAATGGAATTTCTATCGCTTATCATTATTCTATTGATTTAGGTAATTCGTACTTAACAATTTCAATTATATTGTTAGTATTGACAATAGCTTCTTTCATTTGGCTGATATATTCAATTTATAAGAAACAAGTCAATGACAGCCTGTGTTTTAAATATTTAGGAATTAGAAGATGCGAAATGACAAAGATTATAGCCTTAATAATAGGGTTTATCTCAATCCTAGGACTGGCTGCTTCAACTGTAATTGTTTATTCTTTAAATGCATCAGTTATTCCTACTTTTTATGTCTGTGGCTTTATAACCTATAATTTGAGTGTTAGACAGTTCTTTATGATACTGATGGTAGGATTTATAACTGCTATTCTATCATTGATTAAACCTATTTATGATGATATTAAAAGCAATAGTTGATTAATGTTGGAATCACTTATCGCCGATATATATTCCAGTACAGGTTGTTCTATAGCATGCTATATTTTGTTTGCTCAAAGTGATTATGACCGCGATTCGCTTCATATTCTTATCAAGAAAATAGATGAGATTGTCCTTGGACTAAATAATCAAGTTCAAGAACAAATCAAAATAATCTTTCATACCACTAGTATTAACTGTAATATTTGGACTTAAATAGCGGCCAAAAAGGCCGCTATTTTTCTTCATATCATCGGTTCTATATACATATAGGTGGCTACCTGATTTACAAATTTCTTCGTCTCAGGACCAATGTATTTTTGGGCGGCTTTGTATATTTCTTCGCTTTCGGTTGTAAGATTTTCCAATATAGTGACTTGAAGCAAGTTTTGCACCCTATCATCTTCGCTTTTAGCCATATCTTCAAAGAAAGAGAACGCTTTTCTCAGCCTTGCATCATCTTCGTTTTCCAAAAGTCTGTAGATGAATGGCATGACAAATATTCCGAATGACATATGCGATAACTCGTCGCCCTCATCTCCGATAACGGATTTCTTTTCACACGTAGAAAAATATTCTTTTTCTTCCGGAAATAAATTTTTAAAATCAGTATATATAGTTTCAAATTTCATTTTTTAGTTCCTCCTAATGCCTTTATAAGGCTCTTAAGTAATTTGTTTGCTAGTTTTCTATCGCTTTTGGAATAATATACGCTTGAGATATTTTATAGTAATTTCAGCCTTTATCGTATGTAGCTTACCATGTTTAGCAATGCCCAGGCTAGTAGTTCTCTCAAATTTTAGGACACTAGCAGTTCCGTCATCGCCAATCATGGCTCCGGGGCGATACAATTGATTCACGGCATTTTTCAATTCCGAATCTTTGGCCTTCTTCATCAAACAATCGCGCCTACTGACTCCTATCCACTTCTTGTATTTAGCAAGGAGCACTCCACCTTTGATGCCGATTTGTGAATATTGAAATATTATATATATTTAATAGCAAAAACTCTTTTTTATTATTTTTTTAAGCTTGAATAATGATACACTATTAATGCAAGTTATACCGATAAGGCGGACATGTCAATTTGTCGCAGTACACGAGATATTTCAAAGTGTATACTGGATCTCTTGCGGGAAAAGGCAAATCCCTCTTTGGAAAATAATGCCTCTAGCACCTTTGAGGTGTAAATGACGTGGGTTCGAATCCCACTTGATTGTCTTTTTGACAGTCAATAAGCTTAGAGGTTAAAGCTCCTGTTTAAAAAACAGAAAAAATCTATTAAACTATTGGACTTTATGTCCAATCAAAAAAAGAAACACCCGCATCAAAGAAAAATTAGGCTCGTTTTGCTAATAGAGTAAGTGATAATAAACATTTTGCTTTGTTCGATGAGGATACCGTAAATATGGAATTTAGTCCAAATGATTTCATTCCGACTAAAAGAGTACTTACTTAATCAAAGACCGTTTTATGTTTATAGGGTGTTTATCGCTAATAATCCCTTTTATTTATTAGGGTCATTAATATAGGAGGATGAAAATATGAGAGTATTAATTAAAGAAGGTTGCAAAGGATTTCTGTTCAAGAAAGGGAAATTCATAAAAATGGTCGGGGCTGGTGTATATAACACTTTAGGCGGAAAATCTTATGAAGTTTGTGAGGTTAATAATTCAGCAATTAAAGTTAATGATATCAGCGATTTAGAAATTTTAAATAGTGACAGCAATTTTCAGAAAGAAACTTTAAAAGTAGAGGTAAAAAGTGGAGAAATTGTCGTTCACATAGTTGATGGTATTTTTGAGAGTGTCCTCACACCCAACAAATACTATTTTTGGAATGCGAATTATAAGCATCAATTTTTGCATCTCAATCTAAATACTCCTGAAATTCCAAGTGATTTTCCAAAATATCTACTTGCTGAACAAGTATTATCACCTTATGTTTCTAAATTTGAAATAAATTCAAAAAGTATTGGTGTTCTACTTTATAACCACAAATTTGTAAAATTACTCGAACCAGGCATACATTTCTTCACCAAAGGAAGCAATATCGTTACTGTAATTCCTGTAGAATCTTGTGTTGTATCTCAGGATATTGTTGGCCAAGAATTATTGACCAATGATAAAGTATCATTACGTATAAATTGCGTTGTTAATTATAAAGTTAATGATTATGTTAAAGTAATTACTGAGATTAATGACTACAAAAATCAACTTTACACATATGTTCAATTAGCGTTACGTGATTATATTGGTGAAAAAACATTTGATGAAATTCTTGCTTCAAAAAAGGAAATGTCTAAATATTTATTAGATACTCTTAAAAAGAAAGGTAAAGAATTGTATCTAAGCATAAATGAAGCATCTGTTAAAGATATAATTTTACCTGGCGAAATTCGTGACATTATGAATACTGTTTTAGTCGCAGAAAAGCGCGCTCAAGCAAATGTCATTACTAGACGTGAAGAAGTAGCTTCCACTCGTTCATTACTTAATACAGCACGTTTAATGGATGAAAATGCCACTCTTTACAAATTAAAAGAGCTAGAATATGTTGAAAGAATTTGTGAAAAAGTTGGAAATATCAATATTAATGGTGGCAATGATGTGCTTAGTCAATTAACTGGCATGCTAAGTTCTAATAAAAACACCCCAAAAAATAACTAAAGATTTCTTGCCTTTATACACTATATAAAATCCGTCTTTGCTTAGTCTGATTTATAATTAGCTGATAAAAAATAACACCTGATTATAGAAAAAATCAGGTGTTTTAAATTCTTACTATGATAAAGTTTAGATAATAAATTAACTTTCTTTGTCTATAATTCATCATTTTTCCTTTACTTGATGTTTCTTTTTGTATAAAAGATCCGAATTTGCACATGAATGATCACTTTCTTTTTAGTTCTTAGGGCTGAGATGATGAACAGTTCCAATATCATCATTCTCCATCCAGTAAAGTAATTCTTTTGTTTACTTTGCCTTAAGTTCCTTTAAATACCATATCTAGGAATCTTATACTTATTGCCTCTCAATTCGATAGTTGCATAATTTGTTAAAACCTGTAAAACTTTTGGTTTTAATTCATCGCATAGGGATTGCTCCTCTTCTTCATCTACGAGAACAACATCTTCAACTGGTGTCTTTTTGAAATAGAACGGGTAATAATCATCTGCTGCAAGATAAGCCAATACATAATATTTATCATTTTTTGATATTATGAAACATACATCTGGCGGGCCCATGTTATCCCATTTTTCTTCAATTTCTTTTATTTCTTTTTTATCGTAGCAAAACATAATAATTCTACGATGTTGTGTACCCATAAGCTTGAATTTATTAACGCGACTTGAGAAAGAGGCACACAACAGTACATAATATTCTAAAACAAAAAAACACCCCGATTACTCAGGATGTCTATCAATAACCAGGCAGTAGTATCCATTGATGTTATAGATACCCACTACCGGTTCGTTTGGAAATCTTTTTGTGTGTGATTACCTATATTGATACAATTTGCGTACACCCCTTAAAAAGTGCGTACAGTTTGCTAAAAATGCGTACAGTTTAAAAGCATCAAATATCTTTTTCATTTCCATCTTTTATTCTATTGAACCACATGTTTTGTGTTGCTGATTACTGAAAAAGCCATTAAAAGTAACTCCTTTTCCAACTAAAGAATTGACTTGATGCAAGCATAAATAACTATTTATATATTCGCTTTGTAATCAAAATAAGTAGAACAATATTCAAGAGATTTATCTAAAAACTCTTGCAATTTATCAAGGTCAGCATACATTCCATGATTTGAATGTGGAAATTCAATATAATCATGTTTTACTCCATTATCTTGCAAAGCTTTAACAAGTAATGTTCTTGATGTTGAAGGCACTGCATGGTCGCGAAGTCCATAACCAATAAGTGAAGGAACAGAATCTTCATTTATAAGTCTCGCAGGAGAAATAGCATCAACATATTTTGTATATTCACCATTTGAAATCATTTCGTCAGTTATATCGACTCCTGTCATCCATTTTAAAAACTCAGTATCAGTTTTAATCTTGTTTACTTTTTTAAGAAGTGACCAATCACTTGGCTCAAAATCAGATGGTCCAGAAAGTTGAAATACAAATTTTACTGGTATTGCTGAAGTCTTTGCACATTTATATGCATAATTCATTGCAAGTGTTCCGCCTGCAGATACTCCACAAGTTGCCATAGCGTTAACACTGTAACCAAGTTCACTACATTTCGTCTTTATTGCAAAAACACTATTTTTTACTTGTTCATTTAATTTATTTAAATTAGCATCCACACCTTTCTTTTGCAAAGAATAATCGATAGATGCGGTTATGCAACCTGATTTAACTGCATAATATTTACACCAATCCTCGCCATCTTCCTTGCATCCGGAATTAAAACTTCCACCATGAATAAATAAAATTAGATTTGTTGTTTGATTTGTTTTTTTTGGAACATACAAATCGTACTTATGATTGCCTTCATTTTCATAAGAAAGATTAGAATAGCAAGTTCCAACATCATCGTTCCAAACAGTCTTAATCAGCTTATTTGGTAAGCCACCTGTTACATTAACACAAATTAAAGCACTTAAAACAAAAGTAATAACAAAAAGCAAAATATAGGATGTTATAATTAAACCTTTTCTATTTATCTTTTCCATTTTGTCACTCCTAAATAATATTATCTAAAATCAGTCTTCCCGTTATTGCTCCCAAAACTCCTGCAATAGCCATAATGCCAAGTGCAATAGCGAAATAAATCAAAAGCTTTTTTCTTTTTGTAATTTTTTTAGTATTTATATCTGTTTTATCCATACATGCTCCTTTTTTTATTTATAAGATTTCAGACTTTTATAGTCATGATTTAATATAATTAACATAAATCTTTAATAAAGCGTATAGTTGAACAAGCTCCCACTCAGTAGGAGACTTGTGAATGTTTAGTTGTCGAATAAGGAATATAGTAACAATGGTTCAACTTCGCTTTTACCAGTGCAAAGTCTTTATTTTGCAACTCGCGCACAGATTCCTAAACAATCCGATTATTTGAAATCCGTTAGTCTTTGAAAATGTTTATCCCTGAAAACATCTTATTCAATCGTTGCTCGTCAAATGGCAGATACTCAGCCACAGTAAAACCGACAACATTACTATTTTCTGTAATCAAATGAAGCACTTCTGACAGCTTTTCCATGGTCATCTTTCCTCCGCTAGAACCATCACCGACAAGTTCAGGATTTGCAAAATAAGTCGAATGAAAAAGGTGTTCATCCAACACATCGATATCAAAATGAACGAGGATATGATCGAAACGTCTCATAAAAGCCATGATTTCCTCGTCGCTCAAAAACGACTTATTCTGAACTTTATAATCAACGCCCATGTTTTTCAGAAATGCTTCTTGATAATCGTGAAGGGGTTGTAGTCCAACATAGAGAATTTCATCTGGCTTAAATACTGGGTTTTTCATTTGCGAAGAAAGTTGCACAGCCCCATGTCCCATAAGACTGCCGAGCCCCATTGCATGGGCATTTGGATAACCATCATTTACAGTGGACACATCAGGATGTGCATCAATCCAAATAATTCCGACATTCTCATATTTCCCGTGCAAATAATCAAAAGGAGCAAGTGATACTATGCAATTGCCACCTATGGTAATGATTCTGTCAGGTTCTTCTGCTGCAATTTTCTTTTGTGCGTCTTTGATTCCTTTCAAAACCTCATCTTCGGAATAGATTCCGTTCGTTACTGCTTTTTCCTTGTTATCGGGAGGCAATATCTCGACCTTGATAGTCGGTTGATTAGGATTCTGTGGCAAGATATACTGGAGCAAATTGGCACCAAAATAATATGTGTCCAACCCGCCACTGACATGATCTGGGTATAGCAATCTAATTGTTTTCATTTTATAAGCACTCCTTTTCTAATTATAATTTTTGGATTTTTATGCGATATCAAACTAGCTATAGCAACAATCGCGTCGCCACTCCTATCATCGCTTCGGTAACTAAAACCAGATTGAAGTCGTATGCTTTCAATCTTTTTTCTTCAATTGATATGGTTTCTGCCTTGGCGATCTATACAACAGAGTTCAAATATCCACTCAAAAATGCTTATATTTATTTTACCATAAAAAACTCGAAAAATCCACTTATCTGAACCATAATTTCCTTGTCCTTTTACAATAAGTCGTTTTGTTTTTTTTCATTTAGTATTTTTCTTTAACAGATTGCTTGACTATTAAGCCTTTTAAAATGAGATTTTATAAAAAATATCAATCGTTCCGTAGCAACACCTATCGTCCCGTTGATAAAGCTTTCGTTCCATAGCAATATATAAAAGGAAAAAGAGTCCCATAAAAATGCCGTTTGACACTTTTACAAGACTCTAAAGTATGTTGGTGAAAAGGATAAATGTTCCTATCTGCAAATAAAAAAAGCTTGATAACATTTGTATCAAACCTATATTTTCTTATGGTGGAGCTGAGGGGAATCGAACCCCTGTCCAAATGAGGCCCCGCTTCAAGCACTACAGCTTAGGCTGACTTGTCAGTCGAATCTCATGGTGTCAGTCGACCAAGGAAACTCGACTCCCTGTCTTTGTGTCCGTCTTTCTACTGGCAAGAAAAAGTATAAAGATAAGGTGAATCTGTTTACGCGTACAAGAAGAAAACTCACCGAGTTCTTCAAGACACGTCCGTGGCCTAGGAACTAATGCCTAGGCAAAACTGGTAACTAATTCTAGATTAGTAAGCAGCAGCCATCTGGAAAGAGGGCTGACGGAAGAATGACACGTTTTTCTTGGCACTTGTGTTTGTGTAAGGTCATTAGGTGACCAATCCGCTGCTCTTAAAGTTCCTCCTCACCTGTCGAGACCTAGACAGCCCCAATGTGAAACGAAACTTCACATATATTATTATACGTCGATTATAGAAAAAGTAAAAATCAAAAAAAGAAAAGCGAGGCTTAGCCTCGCTAATCTTAGTTATTCTAATTATTAGATAACTTCTCTTTTTCTAAAGAAAGGAACAGCTATTTCGTGTACGATTAGAGGAACAATTCCTAAAGCGGCACAGATCATCCAGTTGTACCACTCAAGTCCGTTGCTATGACCGAGGAAGATATCGGTAAGTCCAGGAACTTCAGTGACCAATATTTGAAGAATCAATCCGAATCCAAAGGCTACGATGAAGAACCAGTTAGTTCCCTTGAATACATAGATGAATGACTTCTTGATATTGCTCATTCCAATCATATGGAAGAGTTCTGCAAGACCTAAGGTAGTGAAAGCCATAGTACGTGCATCCTCAAAGCAAGATATAGCATGTATTGCTTCTCCAATATCTAATTCGGTGCCGGTGTTTCCTTTAGCATACATCGGGTTGGCATTGAGGAATGTCTCCATAGATTTAATTCCATCAGCTGATAAAATTGAATTCAAATTTGTGCCATTATTCAATGCATTATATACATCGTTCCAATTAGCATAAGTAGATTTATCTCTACCGGCTATTAAAGCTTCTTTTAAGCTTTCCGAAGCCATCATTTGATTCCAAGTCAAATTATATTTAGTCACTCCATAGATGACAGGAATGAGGAAGGCTGCGAAGACGATGATGAAGATGATGAAACCGTAGAACATATTGAACTTGAATCCACCATGAGCAAAAATTCCATCTTTTGGATTTCTAGGAGCATTGTTCATGATATCAGGATCCTTGTCATCACGTCCTAAGGCGATGGCAGGTAGTGAATCTGTAATCAAGTTGATCCAAAGCAACTGCATAGCGGTCATAGGAGCTATGATGTTTGCACATGTAGCTAAGAACATGACCAGGATTTCAGCAAAGTTGGATGAAAGCAAGAAGAAGATAGTCTTTTTGATGTTTGAATAAATACCACGACCTTCTTCTACAGCTTTTTCAATAGAAGCGAAGTTATCATCAGCTAAGACGATATCAGCAGCAGATTTTGCAACATCAGTTCCGGTGATTCCCATAGCGATTCCGACATCTGCGGTTTTTAATGAAGGAGCATCGTTAACACCATCACCTGTCATTGCAGCGATTCCACCGTTAGCTTTGATAGCCTTGACGATTTCGACTTTGTTTTCAGGTGAAACACGAGCAAATATTCTCTTGGTCTTGACCAACTCTTGAAGCTGTTCAGGAGTGCATTTATCTATTTCAGCACCGGTCATAGTTTGCTCAGGAGAAGTAGCAATTCCTAACTCTCTTCCGATGGCTAATGCAGTATCGGCATGGTCACCAGTGATCATAACTGTAGTAATTCCAGCACGATGTAGCTTCTCAACGGCAGGCTTAGCCTCCAAACGAGGAGGATCAATCATTGCGACCATTCCGACATAGATGAGGTTATCCTCATTTATTTTCTCACCATTATGGATTGCAAAGGCTAATACACGGAATGCTTGTTGTGCTAATTCTTTAGCGGCATTGTTGATATTAGCTATATCACCATCGGTGATATCTCTGACTTCACCATTGATTAAGATTCTATTAGCATGAGAGAGAATTGAATCCAAAGCACCTTTGGTGAAGATGATGGTTCCATCAGCTTCACTGTTTTTGAATTCATATTTCTTCAAAGTGGCATTCTCAGGAATGTCTTTGATGACATGCATAGTAGACATCATCTTTCTGACTGAATCGAAAGGCATCTCGTCAATTCTGGGAAGAGAAGACTTCTCAGTCTCCTCTTTTTCAATATTGAATAGATGTGCAAAATCCAATAAGGCGATTTCTGTAGGATCTCCGTATCTATCTCCATTGATAGAAGCATTGGAGTCTAGCATCATTCCTTTGGTGACTAATTCGAATTCTTCACTATGGATATCAACTTTATCAGCATCGATGATTTGATTGTTGGCGTAGACCTTTTTGATGGTCATACGATTTTGAGTTAAGGTTCCAGTCTTATCAGAGCAAACATAAGTGACAGCACCTAAAGTTTCGACAGAAGGCAACTTTCTTACGATGGCGTTGACTTTGACCATCTTGGACATACCCATGGCCAAGACGATAGTGACGACTGCAGGTAAACCTTCAGGAACAGCTGCGACAGCCAAAGCGATAGCAGCAGTGAACAAGTTGATGATATCTTCAGGCTTGAATGTTCCATTCATGAAAGAAGGAATCAACCAGAGCAATCCAACGATGAACATTGCGACGACGATTCCGATACAAATGAATCCGAGAATCTTTCCTAATTCAGCAAGCTTCTTTTGCAATGGAGTTTCTTCATTGTTCTCTTGAAGCATGGAAGCAATCTTACCTATTTGGGTATTCATTCCAGTACCCACGACTATTCCTTCTCCACGTCCGTAAGAAATAGGACATGAAGAGTGAGCGATGTTGGATTCATCTCCGACAGCATGATCGCCTTTTAATAAGGCATTGCAGTCTTTCTCTGATGGAACGGATTCACCTGTCAAAGAGGCTTCATCAGATTTTAAGTTAACTGATGTTGTCAAACGAACATCTGCAGGAGTAATGGTTCCTTCTTCGAGGATAACGACATCACCCAATGCTACTTCAGTAGCCTTTACAGTCTTCAATTTTCCATCACGTCTAACTGTACATGAAGGTGAAGACATCTTTTTTAAGGCTTCGAGTGATTGAGCAGCTTTAGCTTCTTGGGCAGTTCCGATTACAGCATTCAAGATGACGATAGCTAGAATGACTGCAACTTCTGCCCAGTCGGCTATTTCATTTCCATTAATGATTGCAATCACTGCATCGATGACAGCTGCAACTAAGAGAATCAAGACCAATGGGTCTTTGAATTCCCCTAAGAACATTTGCATTACGGTCTCTTTTTTAGCTTCTATTAGCTTGTTAGGACCATAAGCGTTCAAACGTTTTTGAGCTTCTTCTTCGGTCAATCCGATTTCGGGATCAACTTCGAACTTAGCTTTGACATCTTCGATGGTTTCTTGTGAAGCATCGAATCCATCTAAAAACTTCTTCTCAACGAGAGACTTTTGATAGTTTGGGTCTTTTTGAAGAGCTTTTTCTTCTTTGGCCTTCTCTTTCATCAATTTCTCGGAAGATTTAGATTGTTCTTTTTCTTCCATATGTTCTTCCTTTCAATCAAGATTTCAATCTCGACGCACAAAGTATTATAAATGAGATATATAAAAACTACTTATGGAATCTCTTTCAAACCAAAGAAAAAAGAATGAATTTTATAGTCATTTTTTACTATAAAATCCATTCAAAATTTTAATAAACTAAAGTCGGCAAAAAGTAAAAAATATCGTTTTTATTTCAAATATTTTCTCAAGATATCTTCAGCGATCAAAACACCGCTGGCTGAAGCTTGAGCAAGACCTCTTGTAATACCAGCTCCATCACCACCACAATAAAGATTGGATATCTTCTTTGTCTCTAAGTTATTGTTTACTTCTGGTCTATCGGAATAGAACTTAGCTTCAACACCATACAGAAGAGTATGTTCATTTGCAATTCCAGGCGTTACATAATTCAAAGCTTCAATCATCTCTATAATTGACTTTAAAGTCTTGTATGGCATGCAAAGAGACAAGTCTCCAGGTACTGCATCCTTCAAAGTGGGCTCGACAAAGCCTTCTTTGATTCTCTTAGGTGTGCTTCTCCTGCCGTTCTTTAAATCACCATATCTTTGAAGTATAACTTTTCCACAAGCCAATCTATTAGCTAAGCTTGCAACGTCTTTAGCAAATTGGTTAGGATCCTTGAAAGGTTCGCTGAATTCATGAGAGACCAATAAGGCAAAGTTTGTGTTTTGACTTCCTAATTTTGGATTGGCATAGGAATGACCATTAGCTAAAATGACACCATCCTCATTTTCCATGACGACATGACCAGAAGGATTAGAGCAGAATGTTCTTACGATGGTTCCTTGGGTTGTGTGGAATAAGAATTTTCCTTCATAAAGATTTTTGTTGATATCCTGCATTACGACATTAGTAGTTTCGACTCTAACTCCTATATCGACTCTATTGTTCAAAGTTCTAACACCGTGATTATTGAGCATCTGTGAGAGGAATGTAGCTCCTTCTCTACCTACACCCATAATGACATTCTTTCCTTCAATTTTAGAGTTGTCTTCTAAGATAACACCTTGAATTTCGTCTTTGTCATTTACTTCTATATCAGTTACTTTGACTTCGAATTTGAATTCGACACCTTTGCTTTCAAGATATTTCCTAATCTCAGTTAATATATGGTAATTCCCATCAGTTCCTAAATGTCTCACTGATGCTCTGAGCAATAAAAGTCCAGCTCCGATTGCACGTTGCTCGATTAATCTGACTTCATCAGTATAAGGATTTGTTATATCTTTTGTAGCACCAAATCCTAAATTGACTTCATCACAATAATTGATGAGAGATAGAACTTCGTTATCTCCGATATAATCTCCTAACCAACCTCCGAATTGAGTGGTTACATTAAATTTCCCATCAGAAAAAGCACCGGCACCACCAAATCCTCTAGTGATGTCATATTTGCCTATTTTCTTTTTAGGCTTTGATGTATCTCTTTTAACTCCAGGAACAGGTCTATCAAAGATATCCTCTCCTTGGTCTAAAATGATGATCTTTAAATTTGAATCTTCACTAATCAACTTATAAGCTGCCATGTATCCACATGGACCAGCTCCGACTATTACTACATCATATGATGGCATAAAAAAGTATCCCTTTAATAAATTATAAAACTAAATCATCATTTATTCTTTTTGTTTTATAGAGATACTTTATAAACCTAATAAGCTTGATATCTTTTCAATTCTTCAGATGAGAGTTTCTTGTCTCTTCTTCTAGTCTTTTCATTAATTGTTTCATGACATATTATCATCAGAGTAGCAAATCCAATCATGAAATAAGGAAGAATAGAATAATTATCTCCTATCGATCTTGCTATCAAGCCGATAAGAGGTGGCATAGATAAATTTCCGACATATGCTGAAGCCATTTCTAATCCCATTGCACTTTGTGATCCAGCTTTAGAAAATCTATATGGTGTAGATCTTATGATTGCTGGATAAATAGGTGCACATCCTAATCCTACAATTACAAATCCGACCATTGGAATGTATTTATTTACTTGAATCAGAGTTAAAACAATTCCTAATAGAATTATGGACTCTCCCATTCTTATCATCTGTTTTTCATTCATCTTTAACGATAGAGGGCCACAAATCAATCTTCCTACTGTTATTCCTATATAGAATGTCGAAGTCAACATAGCAGCTTCATCAGTTGTCGAACCCATATTTTTATTGAAGAAGCTTCCAACCCAAAGACCGGTAGAAGATTCTAAAGCACAGTAACAGAAGAATCCTATGACTGTTAAATAGAAGATAGGATCTTTCAATATTGTCGATCTTTTTATTTCTTCTTCAGCTTCTTCTTTCTTCTCTTTTTCAGTTTCATCCTTCTTATTCTTTTCCATCACTTTGTTCCATAATGGTAAAGTTGCAAATAAGAGTATCGATATACCTAATTGAATACATGCTATGGTTAGAACACCATAATTCCATCCTCTGGATTGATTATTTGCATCTATGAAAGCTCCTATGATTAAAGGACCTATAGAAGCTCCTACCCCCCAAAATGCGTGGAGCCAATTCATATGAATAGCTTTGTAATGTAAAGCTACATAGTTGTTTAAGGCTGAGTCTATAGCTCCCGCCCCTAACCCTAATGGAATTGCAATCAAGAAGAAGGCCCAACCATATCCTTCTTTAACAAAGGAGAATAATAATAGAGCAATAGCAGTGAGAACTACTGATACAGATACGACTATTTTAGTCGAAAACTTTCTTATCAAATACGATGAACATAATGAGGATATGATAGTACATATAGACACTACTATTCCTATATATCCGGCTAAATCAGATGAAAGGTTTAAATTATCAGCTATAGCTGGAAATGAACTTCCAAGCATTGAATCTGGTAATCCTAATGAAATGAAAGTGATATAGATAATTATTAAAAGTAAAGTAGCCATATTATTAGATCCTCTATCAAAGCTACTCGATTTTAGATTATCTCCATATTTTTTGAAACAAAAACTATAATAATGAATATATAATTAGTGCGGTAAAAGTAAAAATTTTCCAATAAAATCAAAGGATTAGTTTTTTCTATGGGAATGCGTTTAGATAAATATTTAAAAGTAAGCCATTTAATTAAAAGAAGAACGATGGCAAAGGATTATATCGATGCTGGTTATGTAAAGGTAAATGGCAAAGTAGCCAAACCTTCCACCGATATAAAGATAGGTGATGAGATTGAGATCTTATCTACTAGTGGTGAAGTTACCAAAGTGACAGTTATGATGACAAAGAGCTTTTGCAACTTGTCCGATGCAGCTTCTATGTATAAGTTCCCAGATGATTTAGGAAGCGGTAATGGAAAAAAGTAACTTCTCATTTGATAAAAGAGTCGAGTCTTTAGGATTGAATAAATCCGATAAAGTTTTGATTGCTTACTCTGGTGGTGGTGACTCGACTTTTTTGTTGATGCAAGCTTTAAATTATTTTTATGATGGTAATATTTATGTCGCTTATGTAGATTACCACGATTCTGAATACACACCTGAAGAAGAAAAGATTGTTTTAGATTTTATTAGGGATAAAAACATACAATTCTTTAGAAAAGATGTGTATTTATCGTGGAAAGAATCTAATTTTGAAGCCAGAGCCAGGGATATAAGATATAAGTTTTTTAAAGATATAGTATTAAAAGAAAACCTTAAAGGAGTGTTGGTAGCTCATCATGCTAATGATGATGCTGAAACATATCTTTTTCAAAAGAGTAGAGGATCTATAACAGATGAATTGGGATTGAAATCTATATCTATTCTTTATGGAATAAGTGTTTATAGGCCACTTCTTCCAATAAAAAAATCAGATATTATTAAATATTTAAATGATAATGACATCATTTATTTTGATGATCCCACAAACAAGAACTGGAATAGATCTAGAGATAGATTGAGAATGAGTGTTTTATCTTCTGATGATAATGTAGATAAAACACTAGAGCAAAGAAATAGAGATTCAATCAAGAATGACGAAGAGATAGAAAAAGCTAATGAGTTTTTAAACAAGAATAGATATGAATTTAAAGAATATAGAAAATTATCTATCAATATACAAAGAAGATTTCTTTATAAAGCAATACAAATTTTAATAGGCAAAGAAGACAATGATATGGTCGTATCAACGATGAATATTTGCTTTGAATTTCTAAAATCAAATAGAACTGAATCCTTGAAATTAAATGATGAATTATATTTATATAAGGATAAAGATGAATTTTATTTCGGATCACCTATAGAATTAAATGATAGTTATTCGTTTGAAATCGATAGACCTGGAATCTATGATTTCAATTCAATTCATTTGGATTTATCTAATCCATCTTTATATAAAATAAATAAATTTCCAGTATTTATAAAAGCAGTTAAAAAAGGCGATATGATTTCTACTGATTTAGAGTGTAAAGACGGTTGGTTATGTATGAAAAAACATGGAGTGCCAACATATTTGAGGGGATTTTATCCAGCTTTATATAATAAAGAAGGCAATATCATTTATCTTCCTTTTTATGGAGATGATAAATTCTATATTAACGTATATAGAATTTATCCGAAACAAAAGTATTGATATTGTTAATATATTTTCTATTTCTTTGACCGAAATAGAATAAATCTATTGCTGCTAGTACTAATAATCCAGTGGCACCTATAAAGAATCCAAATATCGTTATTCTGAATGATTTGGTTCCTTCGTAGTGAACTTTAATGTCATACTCACCTTCGGGTACTTTAAATGCTACTAATCCGTCCACATATTCAGGTGTTGTTTCTGAATTCAAAGAAAAATTATTTTCATCTTTGACTATATCTACGACATATCCATCATAATAGAGCTGTGGGATTTGAATAAAAGCTTCTTCAGTCGAGATGATGACATGAAAATCGACTTCTGGTGTTTTAACTCTAGTAACTTTTAATTTACCCGATCCTTCAAGAAATACAGGTTGGATGTATTCATCTATTCCATGTCTAGGCTTTCCACTCCATAACGAACTGTGTACTTTGTAATACAAAGAATTCGAATACTTCGCTGGCTTATAACTCGAATCGTTGAATACTTTTGGTAGATATTCATCTTGAGCACCTAAAGCCCAAACTTTCATCACTCCATCATATTCCATACTATCGTTTTGCCAAATAGAATCAGGCTGATAGACATACGCGTTTCTTTTCTCTGGCAAAGCCTGGCTTACGCCAATCAGTAATGCTGCACCAGCGATTGCAACAGGTGTTACAGCAGGTACTTTCTTTAGATAACGTAACAATACACCAACTAAGAAGAAACACATGAAATAGAATAATGACCATACGCGCCAAGCAAACTGTGCATTGTACATAATCGATGGAAGGATTGACCATACTTCTGGAACATAGAGAAGCAATCCTAATAATACTATCGATATGATGGCATAATACAAATCAATATCTTTAAATAATTTGATTGGCTTTGTTTCATCATCCACAATTAAATTTCTTCTTCCGCCTGTGACTTTGTAGTAAGCAAAGGTGACATAGAAAACAAACATAGCAATACACATTTCAAAAGGCTGGTAGACAAGATTTGAAACTAAAACTAATACAAAAAATTCAATCAATAGTGTTGATTTCTTATTCAAGAATGTTAAATCTAATAGCTCGTCAACTGTGATAACTAATCCTATTGCAAATAGATAGAATGCTATTGAATACTCGTATGAATCGACAGTTTCTAATGGATTCCATAGGTTGTAATATAGTTGACCTGAGATCCAATCCAAGTGAAGAAGTCCACTGAATGAATTTGTTGAGGCTATGCTATCTTGAATATGTTTTAAGTTTGTCCACATTACTTCACCATCGCAGACTATGTATAAGTCACTTCTGGTAGCTTCTAACATAGGAAGCAAATAAGGAAGTACGAATAAGACTATTAAAACTATAGATACGCATGCATAAATATCTTTTTTCCAATCTTTAATAAAAAAATAAAGTTTCTTTATGTTGAACAACATATAAAGTATTGCAAATAAGCAAGTCACTAATGCTGTGAAAGGATGAGAAAGAACGATTCCTGTAACACCTACTATAGTGGATATATAGTGCCAAATTCTTATTTCTTTTTCGTTTAATAGACTATAGACACCATAGAATATTACAGGTATCAACGATATCGCAATCGATTCAGAGAATGCACACCTACATATCATGCAAAAGATTCGATATGGATGGAAGATATAGGCTATTCCTAAAATGATTCCGCCTATATTGCTCTTAGTCATTCTTTTACCTAATGCATAAGAATAAAAACCACTGATTGCAATGAATATGATATCTGTAGTTTTCATAGCTACTACAGCTGTCATTCCTATGTTGTGAAATAAGTACATCAATCCGCCAGCAAATAAATGCGGTAAAGGAGCATAGAACATATGTGCATTGTATGCTACGTTTCCCATTGCTATCGTATTTGGACCGAATGGGTTCAAACCATTGATTGCGGCATTGTAAACGTCATAAATTTCAGATAGATGGAAATGTATGTCATCACCACTTGGCATTCCAGTGTTAAAGAAAACATAACTTATAGCAAAGATACATCCTATAAGGACGATACAACTTATTATCTCTTTGCTTACTTTCTTAGTAATGGTCTCTATTTTATTCATAATGATTTGATTGTACTATTTTTCTGTAAAAAAGGAAATTGAAACGAGATATAAGGAAAGATTCGAATCGTCTAAGATTTCATTACTAGAAGACCTGCTTCTTATGTAGACATTGCTTTTACGTCTTTAAAGCTTGTTTTATCAACCAAAGACTTTCATATCAATGATCAATCTTTTGCAATTAATTACAATCTTTTAATGGAAAACGGAGAGTATAATCGATTAGCTGAATTGCTTTCTAATAGGAAAGTGATTAAATTGATATATAAAGTATGATGCTTTAATACATTCTGTAGGATTATAAATAAACAAAAAAGTAGAGGAATCCCTCTACTTTTTTACTCAATCGACTAAATTACCAAATGGTTATACGCTTGCTAGGTTCGATATACATCTTGTCGGTAGGCTTGACATCGAAGGCCTCGTACCATTCAGCAAAGTTTCTAGGCTGAATGTTTGCACGGAGCTTATGAGGTGCGTGAACATCGATAGAAAGCAAGAGCTTCTCATATTCGGGACGCATCTTAGATCCCCAAATTCTACCAAATTGTTTGAAGAATGATTGATAATCTGGATGCTCTTCATGAGATTCGATTTCGAGTGCGCATCCGACACCACCGTTATCAGCAATGTTTTCAGATACGATCAACTTTCCATTGACCTTTCCACCTTCCATTTCAATTCCATCGAATTCTTCAATCATCTTTTGGGTCAATTCTTTGAACTTTTTGAAATCTTCTTCGGTCCACCAGTTGTTAAGGTTTCCTCTTTCATCGCATTGAGCACCATTGTTGTCGAATGCGTGAGAGATTTCATGGCCTATTACAGTTCCTATTCCACCTAAGTTTTGAGCCTTGGTTTGATTCAATGAATAGAAAGGAGCTTGGAGAATTGCTGCAGGGAATGTTATATCGTTGACATAAGGGTTGTAGCAGGCGTTGACCATATGTCCAGGCATAGGCCATTCATTTCTATCGACAGGTCTTTCGATGTCTTGAATGTTATAGGCGATCTTAGCTTTAGATATATCTTTAAGAATGTCGTATAAGGACTTAGAAGTGTCTACGATAAACTTGTCGTAGATCTTTCCAGGCTTATCGGGATAACCCATCTTGATGACGATCTTAGATAACTTCAAGATTGCTCTTTCTCTTGTAGCTGGGGAAAGAATGGTGTTAGTGGCTAAGCGTTTCTTATAAGTTGCGATTACTTCCTTAACAATTGAAACTGTATCTTTCTTAGCTTTTCTTCCAAAATAAGTACGTCCGTAGTAGATTCCTACAGGTTCGGAGAAGATCTTATCTGAAGCTAAACGATATGCTGCTTTTTCTTTCGAAGAAGCCTCTCTTTGTCCGGACAATGCACGGCCATAGCTTCCACCGAGAATTCTCAATTCATCAGAAAGGTAGCTGGTGGCAGATAATAATGTCTTTACATAAGCCCAATGCTTGAACAATTCAAATGTATTTTCGTTGAATAATCCTGCAAATTCATTGAAGAAACGAGGATCGGCGACGATGACTGTTTGAGGATTGAATCCAAAGACATCAAATAAGAACTTTTTAAATGCAAATGCTCCGGTCTTCTTGGCGACGACAGTTGCGAGCATGGGATTGTACATTGCAGGATAGTCGGCCCATTCCTCTTGGCTCTTTACTCTAGCAGCAATTAATTTATCGTAAGCCAAAGTATCATCTAAGAACTTAGCTTGATCTTCTTCTGATAAATTTGTCTTTGCTAAAATTTGTTTGACCATAGTAGACCACATGGCGATGAGCTTGGGACCTTGTGGGTTGTCATCGGCATAGTAGGTTGTGTCGGGCAAAATTGTAGAAGGACCAGTGATCAAGATGGAGTGCTTCTTAGTGTTCTTCATATCGGCTTCGACACCCATGTTGAAAGGAAGTAATATGTCATCCTTGAATAACTCAGCGGAATGCTCATTTAAATCGTTTATATCTTTCAAAGCTAATATTTTATCGAGATCTTTTTGAACTGGCTCTAATCCTTCTTTATCTCTTCTATCAAAGTCTAATGCGGCTTTGTATAAATCGATAGCAGAACGAATGTAATGGTTAGGAATCTTCTTAGTTCCGTCAGCCATCTCTTTAAAATCATTCATCAAGGTCTTTTCGACACCGATGTCGAGGTCAGCAAATCCACCTACTGATGTGCGATCAGCAGGAATTTCAGCTTTGGCAATCCATTCGCCGTTAACAGCTTCATACAAGTCATCTTGAATTCTAACTTTCTCTTCTTCCATAATCTTTGCTCCTTTTCTTTCAGCTTTTCTCAGCGTATTAATAACATTTTAAAGCAATATTAAAAATGTTTGTTTGGTTTTAGCGTATTAACAATGAATAATGCAATTATAATTGTAAAGATAAAATAAAGATTTTATGGAACCTATAGAAAAAGAACCTGCCATTAATTATTTTCCTGGTCATATGAACAAAGCTCTGTATCAAATTAAGGATACAGTTCATAATGCAGATGCAGCTATTTTAATCTTGGATAGCAGAGCTCCTTTAGCATCTTTTCCATATGGACTAGAAAAAATAATCGGTGATAAGCCCAAAGTCATACTATTGAGTAAAAGAGATCTTGCAGATCCGATTAAAACTAAAAAATTTATTGAATATTTCAATAATAAAGGCTATTTAGCATTTGATGCCAATTTGAAGAACCCCAAGGAAGCTAGTAGGGTAAAAAATGAATTGGGTAGAATTAGAACTTCAAGAGATAATAAATTTATCAAACTCAATCTTCCACTTCCACCAGTTAAGTGTTTGGTTTTAGGAATTCCAAATGTCGGAAAGAGCACAACAATCAATGTTTTAGGTGGAAAGAATAGAGCAGCAACTGAGAATGCCCCTGGTAAGACTAGGAAGACAACTATGTTTAGGGCAACACCAAGGATTTGGCTCTATGATACTCCGGGAATTCTAGAACCGAATGTTCACGATAGGGACAGTATGATAAAACTAGCCTTGCTAGGCTCTGTGAAAGACGATATTTTGCCTCATGATTATTTGGCTAAAAAATTATTGGAGATGCTCTCAAAGCTTTATCCTGATGCATTTGAAAAACGTTATGGAATACCTCAATCACTTAATCCCACACAAGCTTTGATAGATTTAGCTGACAAAAGAGGATTTATTCTATCTAAGGATAGACCTGATATAGATAGAGCACTTCATTGCTTGCTTCAGGAGTTCAAGGACGGGAAGCTAGGAGGAATCACTTTAGATGAACAAGGATAGACATTCTTTAGAACAATTTGATGAAGATATAAGAATTAAAAACAATGTGGTTAATATAGCTGGATTTGACGAAGCTGGAAGAGGTCCACTTTGTGGACCTGTAGCATGTGGTGGATGTGTCCTACCCAGAGATTATTATTTTCCTTTTATAGATGATTCAAAAAAACTTACTCCCAAAGAAAGAGAAAAAGCGTTTGAAGAGATAAAAAGAGTAGCTTTGGCATATAGCGTTAAACTTATAAGTCCAGAAAAAATAGATGAGATTAATATTTTGGAAGCTTCTAGATTAGGAATGGAATTATGTCTAGAAGATATTAAAAAACAATTGAATGTCGATTATATAGTTACAGACTATATGAAACTTCATACTGATATTCCAGTTTTAGCTATTCCTAAAGGAGATGCTACTTCTCAATGTGTTGCAGCTGCTTCAATCTTGGCTAAAGTAACTAGAGATCATTATATGGAAGAATTGGATAAACAATATCCAGAATATCTTTTTAAGAAACATAAAGGTTATCCTACCAAAGCTCATATGGAAGTGCTGATGTTTAACGGTGTTATAAAAGGACTCTATAGAGAAAGTTATAAACCAGTTCAATTAGCTTTGGAAAAGAAAGGCTATCATCAATAAATTTAGAATTCACTTATGAAAACGACAATCTCCTTCTCATTTCTTATGAGAGGAGATTTTTAATGCGTAATGAATTTTTGTTAGCTTTATCGATGAGAGAAAAAGGAGATTGGTCTGGAATATTGAAAGAGATGAAAGATAAAAAAGAGGTTAATCCTGAAGAAATATATAAATGCTATAGTAAGGTTAAAGGAGATTTAATACTGTTCAAGGATCAAGACTATCCCGACAAATGGAATCATATTGTTAATCCACCTCTTTGTGTATATACACATGGAAATAAGAAACTATTATCAAGTCCAAAGATTTTAGCAGTGATAGGGTCTAGAAAAGTAAGTCAATATGGAGATTATATCTGCAAAAAACTCATAAATGAATTGTTGGATATAATGTCTGATATCGTTATAGTATCAGGCTGTGCTATGGGAATAGATAGTATTGCGATGAGACAAGCGATGAATAAAGGTGGAAAAGTTATCGGTGTATCAGGTGCTGGAATTGAATCAGTTTATCCTTTGTCATCAAAAGATATCTATGACTATTGTAAAACGAATAATGGATTACTATTGAGCGAATATCCTTGCTTAGAACCTCCAGAGAGTAAACATTTTCCGATGCGTAATAGATTGATTAGCGGGATATGTGATGCGATATTAGTCATAGAAGGTGATGAAAGAAGTGGAACTTCCATTTCTGTCGGTTATGGAATAGATCAAGGAAAAACGATAATGGCTGTCCCTAGAGATATAAGAGCAGAAAAACAATTGACTAATAAGTTGATAAGAGATGGAGCAAATCCTGTCCTTTGTGGACAAGATATAGCAGATTTGTTGGTAAATGAAATTTAATAAAAATTTCTAATACCTTATAGGTATTAAGGATGATATATGAAAAATTACCTCTTGACTAAAGGGGCTTAGATTTAAATAATAGGTAGGCTTTTTAGGGGGATAACTTATGAAACTAGTAATTGTTGAGTCTCCAACAAAATCAAAAACTATAGGTAAATTTTTAGGACCTGACTATAAAGTTATGGCTTGTGTCGGTCATATTTCAGACCTTGCCACCACCGGTCCTGGTGGTTTGGGAGTAGACATAAAGAATGATTTCAAGCCAACTTATGTAGTTCAACCAGACAAGGTAGAAGTAGTCAAAGAATTGAAAAAAGCTATTAGCAAGTCAGATGAAGTCATATTGGCAACCGACCCTGACCGCGAAGGAGAAGCTATAGCTTGGCATTTAGCAAATGAATTCAAACTTCCTGTGGAATCCACACCTCGTTGGCAGTTCCACGAAATCACAAAAAACGCTATAAAATTAGCTAGCCAAAATCCTGGATTGATAAATATGAGCTTGGTCGAATCACAAGAGACAAGACGTATTATTGATAGAATCATGGGATTTCGCCTTTCCTATCTTCTTCATAAGAAGATTAAATCTCGTTCAGCTGGAAGAGTTCAATCTGTAACTCTTAGATTTATCGTCGATCGAGAGAACGAAATTAGAAACTTCAAACCGGAAGAGTACTGGGAGATTGCAGGTTCTTTTGGACCTAAGAACTTAGAAGCTAATTTGAGTTCTTATCAAGACAAGCCTGTCAAGATTACAAATCAAGAGCAAGCCGATGCTATAGAAGCTGCTTTACCTAAAGACTTCATCATTAATTCTATTGTAGAATCTTCTAGAAGTAGAGAGCCTAAGCCTGCATTTACAACCTCAACTATGCAACAAGAGTCGTTTAACCAATTCCGTTATTCTACAAAGAAGACTCAATTGATTGCTCAGCATCTTTACGAAGGTAAGGAAATCGAAGGAAATGCTGTGGGTTTAATCACTTATATGCGTACTGATGCCAATCGTTTGGCACCTGAATTCATAGCTGCAGGCGAAGGATTCATCAAAGAAAAATATGGTGCTTCATTTGTCGGACATGCTCATGTAACATCAAAAAAATCTGAAATGGTTCAAGATGCTCATGAAGCCATTCGTCCTACTGATGTAAATATGACACCTGAGAGAGTTAAACCATATTTATCTAAGGATGAATATAATGTTTATTCTTTGATTTATAACAGAGCAATAGCTTCTTTAATGGCTCCAAGAATTGAAAAGCTAGTCACTTTGAAATTGAATGGAAACGGATATATTTTCTCGACGGATTCAGTTACTACACAGTTTGAAGGTTATTCAAAGGTTTATGGACAATATGAGAGTAAGACTGCTAAAGCCATAGATTTCTCTAGCTTGAAGGAAGGAGATACTATAGCTTGCAATAAGATCTCTAAGACTCAACACTTTACCAAGGCTCCAGCTAGATACACCGAAGCTAAAATTGTTAAATTGATGGAAGAGAAAGGAATTGGAAGACCTTCAACTTATTCTTCTACGATTTCAACCTTGGAAGAAAGAGGATATGTCACAGTTGAAAAAGGTGTTCTTTCTCCTACTGAGCAAGGAGAGTTGACAGTCAAGAAGCTTGAAGATTTCTTCCCTCAATTTATGGATGCTAAATATACAGCTGAAATGGAAGACAAACTTGATGCTATCAGTGAAGGAAATTCATCTAGACATGATTTGTTGACTTCATTCTACACTGACTTCTCCACTTGTATGGAAAAAGCTGAAAAAGATATGGAGAAGCTTCCTGATGTTAAGACAGGCGAGAAATGCCCTAACTGTGGAGCGGATTTAGTTATTAGAAAAGGAAGGTATGGCCAATTTGTCGCTTGCTCAAATTATCCTACATGTAAGTTTATTCAAAAGGAAAAACCTGAGATTGTCGAAGGAAAAGTTTGCCCTAAATGTGGCTCTCCTTTGGTAAAACGTAAAGGTTATGGAGGAAAAGAATTCATTGGTTGTTCTTCATATCCCAAGTGTAAATATATAGAAGGCCAGGAAGAAAAAACTAAAAAACAAGTTGTTATTCCTGAAGATGCACCCGAATGTCCTAAGTGTCACAAAGGTAAATTGATCTCTAAGCATGGAAGATTTGGTGAGTTTATAGCTTGTTCTAATTATCCAAGTTGTAGATATATTCAAAAGACAAAGAAAGCTAAAAAAGAAGAGGAATAAAAATAGATATGGCGATGAACATCGATAAATCATATGTTCGTGTCATCGGAGGAGGTTTGGCCGGAACTGAGGCCAGCCTCCTTTTGGCACGTTTAGGAATAAAAGTAAAGCTCATCGATATGAAGCCTTCTAAATTGAGCAAGGCTCATCACGATAAAGATCACCTCGCTGAACTTGTTTGCTCGAATTCTTTAAAATCAGAAGATCCTCTTTCTGCCCCTGGAATACTTAAAGGTGAGATGGAAAGATTAGGAAGTGTTGTCATTGAAGCTAGCAAAATAGCAAAGGTTCCCTCTGGTCAAGATTTAGCAGTAGACAGAGATGTTTTTAGCAAGTATATAACTGATGCTATTAAGTCTAATAAGAATATAGAGATTGTCGATGAAGATGTTCAATCTATTCCAGATGATGGAATATTAACAATAGTATGTACTGGGCCTTTGACTTCGGATGGATTATCAAATTTCTTAGCTGAAAAGATTGGAAAATCTATGCTTTCTTTCTTTGATGCTGCAGCTCCTTTAATATTTAAATCTTCCATCGATACTTCAAGGATGTTTGAAGGATCTAGATACGGAAAAGGTGAAGGAAAGTATTTGAATATTCCTATGAGCAAGGAGCAATATGAGAAATTCAATAATGAATTGATCAATGCTCAAAGAGCTATATTGCATGATTTCGATCATTTTGAAGGTTGTTTGCCTTTGGAAGTGATGGCTAAAAGAGGACCTATGACTCTTAGATATGGTCCTTTAAAAACAGTTGGACTCAATTGTCCTTCTGATACATATGCTGTAGTTCAGTTGAGACAAGATGATGTGGCAGGAAGCCTTTATAGTCCTGTTGGATTTCAAACAAATTTAACTTTCCCAGAGCAAAAGAGAGTCTTTGGCCTTATTCCTGGATTAGAAAATGCTAAATATGCTAGATTTGGTCTTATGCATAGAAATACATATGTTAATGCTCCTTCCTGTTTGGATAGAACACTTCGTTTGAAGAATGATCCTAATATTTATATAGCTGGTCAATTGAGTGGAGTAGAAGGGTACTGTGAAAGTGCAGCTATGGGTTTATTAGCGGCTTGTTATGTTTATCAAAGATTATCAAATGATAAAGTGGAATATATTCCTGTAAATACTTTGATGGGAAGCTTAGCCAATTATTTGGTTATGTCTTCACCAAATCATTTTGCACCTATGAATGCTACCTTTGGAATTATAGCAACGACACATAGCCGTAAAGATCATCAATTATTGAGAGATGAATCGTTAGGAAAATTAGATGAATGGGTAAAGAAAAATCTTCATATATAATAGAAGATGGTAATTCAAAAGAACTTTCTGAATTTCAAGATTATCTTTTGAATGTAAGAAGGTATTCATCCAATACAGTCAGCTCTTATTCTTTCGATATTTGTGATTTCACAAAATTTATTAGAGGCTTAGGTAAGATATTCAAAGATATTAAAGTCGACGATGTTAAATCTTGGATTTTAGATTTAACTGAAAGACAGATAGGAAAGAGATCTATAAAAAGAAAGATGTCTTCTTTGAAATCTTTCTATGCTTGGATGTATCTTCAAAAGAAAGTGGATTCAGATCCATTTGAGTATGTTCATTCTCCTAAAGCAACTCATGCTTTACCTGATTTCTTTTCTGAAAAAGAAATAGATGCTTTATTAACTGCAAATGAAAAAAGAACTGATAAATTGAAAGATCGTGATCAAGCCTTGTTAATGTTAATGTTTGCTTCTGGTCTTAGGGCTAGTGAAGTTGTCAATCTGACATTTAATCAAGTTGACTTCGGCAACAGGATAATGAAGGTGTCAGGAAAAGGAAACAAGGATAGACTAGTTCCTTTCACTAATTCAGCTAAGGAAGCAATGCTTAATTATATAAATGGTCTTAGAAAGGACTTGTTAAAAGAAGACACTAAATATATATTTTTGAACTCCAAAGGAAATAAGATGACTGTTAGAGGGTTGGAATACATATTGGATGAAATCGAAGCTAAAACAGGATTGTATGGAAAAATTCATCCCCATATGCTTCGACATTCTTTTGCTACTAAGATGTTAAATAGAGGTGCGGATTTAAGAACGATACAAGAATTATTGGGTCATTCTTCTATTGAAACTACATCCATTTATACTCATGTCGCTTATGAAAATATGAAGGAAACATACGAGAAAACTTTTCCTCGTGCTAAAAAAGAAGATAGCAATCCTGATTATGATGAAGAAAGCGATAAAAACCAGTTGAAATAAAAAAGCAATTATGATTAAATAGTTTATCGCTGGCCCAGTGGAGAAGCGGTTTAACTCGGTGCCCTCTCAAGGCATTATTCATGGGTTCGAATCCCGTTTGGGTCACCATTAGCTACAAATCCGTACTTCTAAAAAAATAGGAGTATCGGTCAAAATAAGAATTCTCGATTTATCGGGGGTTTATCAAGATAAGCGGTCAAGAAAATTGATCGCTTTTTTTTGTTTTAAAATTCAAAGCGATTTTTTGAAAGTATCTCTTTTTTAGGCCCTTATCTTAAGCGGTAGGGGTTATTTTTTGAAGTTAGAAAGTTGGGCTGGTTTGGATAACAAAACAGATAAAAGCTGGTTCCATATAACTAAACTTTTAAGTATGGAATTGATTTACATTTAGCTTAATGAAGTCTTTATGTTTCTTAATAAATCACATATTGCTACATCACGCTAACAATTTTTAATTAGCAAATGATGATTTTATAATGTAAAAGTTCGGCAAATATGTTGACAATAAACGAAAATAATATAAGATAATAATTGTGGAGGTATTAAAGATGTCTACAACTAATTTAAATATCAGAACTGATAAAGCTGTAAAAGATCAAGCTGAGGCTATTTTCAATGAATTAGGCCTTAGTTTGACAACTGCTGTTAATATGTTTTTAAGAACAGCCATTCGTGAAAATGGCATTCCTTTTGAATTAAAGCTCGATGTACCTAACGAAATAACTGCTAAAGCTATTAAAGAAGGAAAAGAACTTCTTTCTAATCCTAAAGCACCTAAATATACAAGTATGGAAGCTTTGAAAGATGCTTTGAATAAATGAAGTGTAGCATTCAATTTACTAATCAATTCAAAAAAGACTTGAAACTTGCCAAAAAGCAAGGAAAGGATTTAGATAAATTATTTGAAGTAATCAACATATTAGCCAATGAGGAGAAACTAGACACAAAATTCAAAGACCATGACCTGTCTGGTAGTTATAAAGGAACTCGTGAATGTCATATAGAGCTTGATTGGTTCCTTATTTATGAAATTGATAATAACGCATTAATTTTGATGCTTTATCGTCTAGGAACACATTCTGAATTATTCAAGAAATAACATAAAAAAACCAGCCCCTGTAGTGAGCTGGTATTTTTATTTACATCTCCGCTATCGATTCTTTAGATAGAGCTTTGAATAAGTCCGGTGCTAGTCTTTTGATTGGAAGATAGGAGTTTGACTTGATCTCAAATAAGCTTTTCTCAAATCTACTCCTTAATCTGACTGAGCTTGTTATGACTGAGTTTTCATATGATTCAATCACGGTGTTATAAGACTGCTCAACTAAGAAGAAATTAGAAAATACGAAGACGAACATTTAATCTGTTGATTGCAGTAGGGACAAATGGTTATATAGTAACTGCATACCCTGTTAGTGAGAATATTACAAAGGAGAAAAAATAAATGAAAACTATTAAATTAATGTTTGATTATAAATCATTACCTATCTGGTATGAGGATGATTCAAAAAAAGATTTCGTCTATTCAAATGACTTTCCTAATGGGGAAGAGATTGATAAACATCTAATAGATTTAGCGGACAAATTATCAAATGAGTATGATAGTCAATATCTAGATAATGAGATAACTTTTGAATATGTTGGTTTTAAAGCAATTGAAGATCAAAATAATTTCATAAAAGATTCTCAAGAATTCGAAAAAATTGTATACGATAGATTTGGAAAGAATTACAGAATTGCTGATGAGATTAAACAATATCTTAAGTATTTTGTTAATGTTGGGGATAATGTCAAGACCTTAGTAGCAAAAGGAAACATACCTCAAGGTACTATTGGTAAAGTAATTTCAATTACTTTTAATTCATCCATTAAGGTTGAAATAAATGGCAATAAAGAAATTGTAGAATACGAAAATGGCGACGTATCTCAAATATAAATAAAAAGGAGCTGTTTTCAAATCCTCTTTGGCTGAAGGTTTTTAAACAGCCCTTTTTTGTTTACATCTCCGCTATTGATTTTTAGATTGCTTTGAATAAGTCCGGTGCTAGTCTTTTGATTGGAAGATAGGAGTTTGACTTGATTTCAAATTAGCTTTTCTCAAATCTACTCATGAATCAGACTGAGCTTGTTCTGACTGAGTTTTCATATGATTCAATCACGATGTTATAAGACTGCTCAATTAAGAAGGAATTAGAAAATACATCGTTCATTTCGTTCATAATACACGCTCCTTATATCTTCTTTTGACAAGTGCAAGGTTATAAACCCTCAGAGTGAACCTAGCACTGATTTTTCTATCGGCATCTTGTTTCATAATCCTACTCCCCTTTCGTTAATTTCATGTTGTGAGAGAAGTTTTCTTCCATGTAGGCGTTAAGTTTTATGGACTAATAGTGTCCCGAGTTGTTGAAATCTTTAACTCCTCTCACCCATAACGGACATGTTTTTAAAAAAATCTATAAATAATTTGATTTAAAAATAAGAAACTTTACACGCAAAAAAGCCAGTGCTCATCGGAACTTTTTAATAATTTTAAAAATTAGGAAATTTTGAAAGAATTCGGCCCTTTTTGTGTACACTTTTAAGGTAATTAATCAAAGAGCCGGTTGAGATTTGTTTAATAATCTCTTTAACAATCCCTTTATTACTCTTAAACATATATTTCACATATATCTCACAGTCTATGACAGTGTTTTATATATTACTTAGAATAATAGACTAGATAATTACAAGAGTAGTAACACTCAGTTCTTAGTCATTAAGCTTAAAGAAAATAATCAAGAAATATTACTTAGCAGAAATAACTAAGTCTTTACTTTGAGATATTCTTAAGTCGTAAGTCTTATTGCCTAGCAATTCAAGTAAGACTTAACTTAGAAATACTAAACTAACTAGTACTGGTTAATAACTAACTATGAGATACCTGTGAGATATATTTTCTTTGGCTACTTTCTTTTGAGTGATTTCTTTTCAAATTTAGTTTTACCCTTGACAAGTGTTCTCTTGATGCAGGCCCTAGCGTTGTAGATGTCATTTGTGAGAAACCCTACTTTTTCATAAAAACTTGCTTGTCCATTTTTGAACCAGTACCTTGTTGAAGTAGAGACGAGCTTCCGATGATTTTAGTTTCCTGGATTGATTTCTGAGATACTTTTCGTCATCGATGCTTTGCTTTTGGGTGCTTGTATATGCAATTTTTTGGTATTCGTGATTTTCAGAGAAAGCAACAGTGTGAATGTTGTAGCGATGCTGAGCTCTTCTTTCACCACGAAGGCCGGAATTATATCCTGGAATCTTATCAGCATCCGCCTTTCTGACAATGATGGTTGTATAGCCTTTCTTATTAGGATTATCGATTTTGACTTCAACGAAGTCTTCTTCATCTATTTAAAAGACTTAAATATTTCCAAAAAAAGTTTCATTTGTGTTATAAGTAACATATAATTGTTAGTGGTGGAGGTTAATTAATGAATCTAATTTCTCTCGGGAAAAGAATTAAATATCTAAGAGTTAATAAAGCAAAATTATCACAAGAGGATTTTTCTAAAAAAATTGGTTTAGATAGGTCTTACTTATCTAGAATTGAATCGGGTAATCAAAATGTTACTATTACAATTTTATTTAAATTTTAAAATCCAATTTTATAAAGATATAAATGTTATTTTTGGCGGGAAAAGTTGCGGTAAGTCACTGATCTTAAGAGCTATAAAAGATGAACTTACTAATTTAGGAAGGGCAAATCAAACGATTTTCTATGATCATTCTAAAGTCAATGAAGAATTTGATAATCTAAAGGAATACTTACCTTCAAAAGAAGATCTATTAAAAAATTTTCCTGTTTTAGATGAAGATGATTTTAATACTATACTGAGTTATAAACCTTTTATTCCTACAAATGTTTTGCCGGATTTAAAGCTTTTTATACAAAGAAAAAAATCAAAATTAGAAACTAGACTTTCTATTTCTCAAGCAATAAATAATTTTGGTGAAATCGAGGATTCAAATATTAACCAACTTAAGAATTTGAATCATAAACTTAATGAAATTAATTGTGAAAAACTTGAAGCCATTTCAAAAGAATTTTTGCCATTAGATAAACATAATACTTTTGTTTCCCTTTTAAAAGAAATTATTTCTTCAATAAATGAGCAAAAGAAACAACTATATATACAATATAAATCAATTTATTTAGCTAAAAATACAATTATTGATTTTAGACAAATCTTAGCAAATAAAAAAGCGCAAAAGCAAAAGCCAATCTCTATTGGATTATTTAACTTTTATCTTAATTACAAGAGGTTTATTTCATCTTGTCGTAGCATTGGAAAGTATTTAAAAACATATAATTTTACAGAATCCTTAAATTTAGGCTACCTAGATGGAAAAGGTCATATTGAACGAATTACATACCTAAGTTGTGATCCTAAATTATTGAATAAGGAATATTCACGTTATAATAAATCAAAAAGAATTACTATTAAACAGTTAAAACACCTTTATGAAGAATTTAAGCATTTTAAAGGCAAGGATATTTGGAATGATAAACTTGATGCGAGTATAAGTAGTATGATTTCATCCATAAAAGATGCTGGTGTAACTTCTTTAGAAGACTTTGTATATATCAAGAATGTTTTTGTTAAAGAAAACAAAAAAGAATTCATCCCTTCATCTGGAGATCAAAGTACTTTGATTTTAAACCAGTATCTTTATTCTAAGAATTCTAAAATTCAATATTATCTTTTCGATGAACCAGAGATGAGTGTTGGACATAATTATGTAGCAAATTATATAATTCCTCGATTAAAAGAATTAGGAAAAGAGGGAAAAACTGTAATAGTGGTAACTCATGATGCAAATATTGGAGTTTGCACATTACCTTATCAAACTATTTACCGAAAAGAAGCCGATGATAAATATTTAACATATATAGGAAATCCTTTTACCGGAAAACTAATTGAGATTTCTAATAAAGATGAATTAGATTGGAGCGAAACTGCACTTTCTTATTTGGAAGGCGGAAGTGATGTATTTACGGAAAGAGAGGTAACTTATGGAAGAAACTAAAGAATTTAAAGCGTTTTTAAAGAAAAAAGAAGGGCAGGATTTTTTAATATTAGAACTTGATAAGGAAGATTTATACATTAGTCTAAACGAAAAAGATCAGAAAAATCTTCCTGATATTTTTAAGAAAATAATAAGCCACACATTTGATGAGAAATTTAAATTCGTTTTTTCTAAATCTTCTGAACTAGATGATTTTTCTTTGAACGAAGTTTGTGAAGAATATATTGAAATGCTAAATAATGATCTAGAAAACATATTCAATAATGAAGATAAAGAATTATCTATTACTGAGAAATAAGGCTAAGAGTTCATAAAAATATTGTTTTTAAAAATATTTTAGAAAGGAGAATCTTCATGCAAGAAGCAGTAAAAAGATTCGTAAAAGAGTGTCACGAAAATTCTAGTAAAGAAGGCTATAAAGTTAAGCCACACGGTTTGACACTTATAGACATGCCAACAGGCAGTGGTAAAACTTACAATACTATCCAACTAATTTCTAAATTCTTAAAGGGAGAAGTCTTTCAGGACCAGCCTAAGAATTTTAGGATTTTCTATTTAACTCCTCTTAATAAGAATGTTAAGGATGCTTATAATGATCTAAGAGATTCTTTGAGAAAAGAAGGACGAGAAGATCTTTTTAATAGCAATTGTCTTTGGCTACAAGCTAATTATCAAGCTGTTAAAGATAATTTTTCCAATGTAGAGCAATTAATTCCTATTGATTTGAAAAGAAAGGATAGTTTCCAAAATCTAAAAAAATATATAAACGGAATAAAAAACTCCACTCTAGTCTCAGATGATTACACTTCAGATTCCTTAGCAATGCTTGAAAATGAAATACGAGAAAAATTTGAGCCTGCTTTTAGATCTGATTTAAAGACTTTGCTGAATAACATTTGTCCTAACACTGATGCAAAGCGAAAGAAAATTCATGATGACGACTGGAAATGGATTCAAAAGCTTTACCCAGCTTCTTTAATTGAAGAAAGAAAAGTTATTTTTATGAGTGTTGATAAGTTCTTTATGCTTAATGATCCTATAATATCCAGACCATATAGTTTCATTAATTCAAAATTGATCGAAGGCTCTTTAGTTTTCATAGATGAATTTGATGCATCAAAGGAATATATCCTTAGAAGTCAAATTCAACAAAGCACTCAAAATAAACTAGATCTAGTTAAATACATATCCACTTTGTCTTCATCTTTTGCTTCTCATAATTTCTCTGCTGAACTATTTTCTAAACCAAAAGATAACAATGAAAAGAAAAGCTCTAGATATGCTTTTAATGAATTAAAGAAAGTGGTTGAAGATTGCCGTAAAAAATGTAAACTCGACTATCATTTCAAGTTAGAAAATAGCGATAAAGAAAAACGTTGTTTTATATTCCAAGACAAAGATCTTCATATGATTTATAGTACAAAAGACACCCCATCTTTTAGTCTCTATAACGATGAAAATAAAGGACTTAATGTAATCAAGATTGGCAAAGAAAAAGAAGGAAGTAAAGAATTCTTTAAGCTTATCTATACTCTAACTGGCGCTCTATCTTTTTCCAAAAGAGCCTTCTCAATGATGTCTAGGAATTATCTAAATTATTATAATTATAGTAAACGTCAGAAAGATGATGATATGATGACACCCGAAGAATCTGTTTCAACTACTCTAAATGAATTTGATTTAGATTCAAACATTTCAAATGTTATTCAAAAACTTGTAACAAGTGAATTTCGTTTTGCATTAAAGAATAAGCCGAATAAAATAATTGGTGGAACTTTCTATACCAATGGGTTCCGTTATTTTGACTTTATTGATGATCTCTCTCATGACACTACAACAGTAATTAGCATGTGCTTTCTCAATAATACACCTGAGAATTACATCCTTTCCTTGGCTTCAGTCGCAATGGTTGTAGGTATATCAGCCACAGCTACTATTGACACTGTCACTGGAAATTACAATTTAAAATATTTAAAAATGAAGCTAGGAAATAATTTTATTCCTTTATCTAAAGAAGATTCCAATCGAATATCAGAAGAATTCAAGAAGAAGTACAAAGAAGGCCGGGAGTATAAAGTAAATGTTGTGCCATTGGATTCTTCTCATAATGAAAACGAAGATTATGCAAAAGATATATTTACCAATCCAGATAACATTGAAGATTTAAGTGCACAATTGGACTTCTTTAATAGTAAGGCTTTCGATAAGCAAAGATATATTAGAGTTTTATTAGCAATTAAAAAGTTTATCAATGATCCAAACGGTAAAGCTATGCTCGTTTTAACCAATTACAACATGAAAACATTTGGCACTCATCCATTTAATAGGGATCATATGGATACATTGGTTAAAGAAATAAAAGCCGAAAATAATATTAAAAAAGATGTTTCTATCCACGTTTTGCACGGAAATATCTATGAATTTGAAAAACAACAATATCAAAATGATATTAAAGCAGGTAAGAAAGTAGTCTTATTTACAAGTTACCCGGCATCCGGAACCGGTCAAAATCTTCAGTATTCCTTAATGGAAGGTGAAGACAAAAAAGGAGATCAAAAAGATATTGATTCTATTTATCTTGAAAGACCAACAAATGCTATTGTAAATATCAATCTGTCTAATGCTGATGAGGAAACTACTCTTAGTGAAGAGGATCTAATTAAATATATCTACCAAATTGAAAGTCTTCGTTATCAAGGAGAAATTGATAAAGATACTGCTTTAGCAAAAATCAAAAAAGCTTTCAAAATCAAAATGAAGGGTGAGTTGCAATCAACTAAGTTTAGATCAAATATTGAGTACGAAACCCCATCTGTAAACAATCATCTTGTAAAGATTTTAGAGCAAGCCGTTGGTAGAATTTGCCGTACAAGAGATAAAAACAAGAATGATGTTAATATTTATCTAGATAGCAGTATATTTAAAAAGATTAGCTTTGATTCAGTTAAGAATAAGCTTATGAATAAAGAATTTAGGGCTATTGTTGATATGTCAACAAAGGTTATGCCTAATGATCACTTGGACGAATCCTTTAACCGAGCTATCAATAAATCCGAAGATTTAGCTAAATCTCTAGAAAATCTGATTGAGAAAAATGCAAACTCTTGGCCTTCTGAAGATCAAAAGGATTGGAAGGATATAAGAGAATGGTTGTTGAAGCATCCTACCTGTTCTAAACAAGATCTTTTGGAACATAATGAATTTGAAAACTTATATTTTGAATTACCTGATGATAAGGAAAAGCAAGCTATTCTTTATTTCTCTAGTAAGAATGATTTAAAGAATAACACTAGGATTTCTCTTACAAAGCAAACCTATGCTGAAAAGGAAATCTCTGAAGAAGAATGTGGTCTAGTTAAACTCATTAAAATCCCTGCTGTTCAGAAGTATTTTAGAGAAAAGGGGTATGCAGAAAGATTCTCTCCCAATGAAATGATGATGCTTCCTTCTACTTATATTAACCTGTATAAAGGTGCTCTTGGTGAAGCGGTTGGGGAAGCCATTTTCAAAAAGGAATATGGCATTGAGCTTAAAGAAATCGAGGATCCTAATAAATTTGAGAAATTTGATTTTGAAGTTCCTAATTCTGATGGCATTTATATTGATTTTAAACTTTGGTCTACCGATTCTGAAGAAAATGGTGAAAAGCTTTTAGAAAAAGCACAAAGGAAATTGGAATCAATAAATGGAAAGAAAGCTTTCATTGTAAATATTATTTGTAGCAATGATAATTTAAGCATCAAAGATAATGGCAAAATATGCCGTGTTCCGAACATAGTTAAACATTTCGGAAATTGCCTTTATGTTGATTTGAAAAAGCAGGAAGAAGTCCTTAAAAAGATTATAAATGGGGTGGATTATGGCACTAATTAATAAACTTACTTGTTTATTTAATTTTGATTTAATAGATGAACAATACGATATTTTTCAGATCACAACATCAGGAAATTATATTGATGATGGTTCCTATGTTCTTGATAAGCCGACATTGAATTTAAAGGCTTTATCACTTGTTTTTGATAGAGGTAAGTCAGCCTATGCTTTATTTAAGAAAGGTTCTATAGATGGTCACCATTTGGCTGAAGGCTTAAATGATCCAAAACTTTCTACTAAAAAGATCTTTTCCAATGAAGTCAAAAATTATGTTTTACTTAGGCTTTTTATGTTCGCCTTATCTAATTATTCCACCGATGAAAATATGTTCAATAACATTGGTGGACGCTTGTTCCTTACTCATCCATTGTGGAAAAGTAAAAATGGAAAGACAATTAAAGCACTAGATATTAATGTTAGTAACGAACTACAAATTAATGCAAAAGCCACGACTTTTACATCATTTAAAGTTTATAAGAATAAAAGCAAAGCTCTTTCATTTCTTCCAAAATATATTCTTCTCCCTAATGGAAAATTTAGAAGAGTCTTAAATGATGATCAGTCTAAGGATTTCTATATCAATAGAGGATTTCCAGGCAAAAAGACTGAGATTCCTTTCCTTGATTTAAAGATAGATCAGCTTAGGTTAAACCGTGCTTTCTATATAATGAAGACTTTGGATCTTATGAACTCAAGATTCAAAGACTTTTTATCTGTCTCCCTATCCTCCATAAATGTTGAAAAACAAGTAAGAAATAGAAGAGATACAGATTTTATAAATAAATCATTTGAGTGTGTATCTACTCATAATATTTATCTTTCTAGATACATTGAACCTGGAGCTTATGATAATGAATTTGAAACTTTAAAAACACAGATTGAAAATTTGTTGGGTAAAGAAATTAATGCCTTCTCCAATCAAGACAAAAATGATATGGAAATTGTCTTTTTACACAACGAAGAATACTACCAAGGCAAAGATGATCCATATAAAAATTTATCTAGAGATCATGTTGTTCAATGCGTTACTTTAGAAGATTCAGTAGATAAAGTAATCTCTGATAATAAAGCTGTTATTAACACTATTTTTAAAGAGATGACTATAAAAGATGACATCTTGAATAAACATCAAATATCTCTTGATGATTGGAAATCCTTTGGCTTCACATCCGATTGGATTTTTGGCGATGTGGTGGATGGGAAGAAACTCTTTATGATTATCCATCCTAATGGTTCTTTTGAATTTGAAAGACAAATTGGAATCTTAAACCGTTTTAAGAGCCCTGATGTCATAAGCCTTAGCAAGATCTTAGATGAAACTAATTTAAAAGGAAAGCATATAGTCATGGATGATAAAGGAAATGTGAACATCATTTCTAGGACTGATTTGTTTTGTATGCCTAATCCTGAGCTTTTTAAACTTCAAAAAGTAAGTAGAAGCAAGGAATCAAGAGACAAATATCTTGAAGGAGTTGTGGATATTAATCTTTTTAAAGATGAAAAAGACTACTTCTATAATGCTGGAATAATTGGCTATGGTATGAACACAGGTATTCCAAAAGCTAATCTTCTTTATAAAATTACAGTAGTGAAAGGCGAAAATATTATCGAAAAAATTCTAGAAACTATGGCTGTAATGTTTGTAAAATATAATAATTTCACAATCCTTCCCTATCCATTCAAATACCTACGAGAATATATTAAGACTTTAGATAAATAGACTAAACATCTTGCTTTTTAGCTAAATCTATTCTAACTTTTTCAATTACCCTATATAGCTTTGCTAATCTATTGTGATCATTAATAAGCCTATTAGCTGATTTGGTAAAAGCTTTATTTCTATCTTTTGACTCATACACCCATTCAATAAAGCATTCATGAGCATATCTATTTCTAATCTTTGTGATTTGATCTAATAGATCGTAATCCTCAGTGCCTAAAAATGGATGCTTCGATGAAGAATCTTTTTCTTTGAGTTTTTTCACTGTAGTTCCTAAAGTTAGTTTTTTAATATTATTAAAATCGATATTTGGGTTAAGAAGAGAGTAAGTCAATTTCAAATCATGTTCAATACATTGTGAAAAATAAAGAACTCTGCCTACCGCCCAAAAATAATCATCTTCATTATTGATTTTAGTTATTGTTTCCATAAGATTTCTCCTCAAATATCCTTAAAACTTTAACACATCCTAATTACATAACCATCGTCAATACTGAAAACACCAAATAAGCAGAACTAACTAGTAATTAAATCCAGTTCTTACGATAGATAGAAAGGCTTACTAAGCCTAAAGCTAAGAAGAGGAAGACTAGATTAACCATGGTTTACATTCCCATCCTAACAAAGGTTATTACTAAATAAGTAAGGGTAATTAATATAGTAGAAATAAGCAAAGGATTTACTTTCATCTTCATTGACATCTTCATTGACATCTTCATTGATGTTATTGATATAGGCAATAGAAGTGATGAAGGGTAAGACCCTAGTTGAATAATCTATCTGGATATCTTTAAGGAACTTAAGATGTTGTTGGAGTTTATAAAGATCAGAAAGCATGTAATATAGAGCTTTGGATAATACTGATTACCCAATTGATGTTATTACTTATGACATTAATGAATTAAGATTATAAAAAAATAAAAAGACATATTTAAAAATGTTGCTTTTATAAGAATTATATATGCCTTATAATTTTTAAAAGAGAGCTCTTCTATGGATTATAAATTAATAACTATTGATGGATATCAGATATTGGTCGATAACAAGCGTGGTTTTATGAATTTGACTGATATTGCAAAGATGTTGAATTGCGAAGTCGAAAAGATAAAAGCCCCTTTGAACGTTAGTGCTGATAGCAAGCTTTATACAGACACTAATGTTATTTCTTGCTCGGATAAAACTTATTATTCTTTGGATGTTGTAGTTATATTTATTTTTGATTATGACTATAAGATAGCATTCAAATTATATGAATCCGCTTTGAATAATGGGTTAATATTTAATGAATATATCAAGCACAAAATTGATGAAGAGAAAAAAACATTCAATGAATTGAGATCTATCGTAAAAGAACAGGAAGATGTAATCGATTCTTTTTATAAATACTATGATACTGGAAATGAAAAGAACTCTAATGGTGACTATAGCTTTATCTCTACAGAAAGTTTGCAATTTTTAATAAGCTTAATTAAAGATATATACGATTTTGGTGATGGTTTCGGTGTCATAAGAGACTATTCATTATTATTAGATATCTTATATGGATTAAATTCAGCACTTGGAGATGATGAAGATGAAATAAAATTTGATGAATATGATAGTGTTTCATACATAGTGAAAACTATGTATAACATCATCAAGAAGAAACCCTTTATCAAAGGCAATGAAATCATCGCTTATTTCATTGCTTATTATTATTTGATTAATTCTGAATTGATAGAAGAGGAAGGGGCTAAGATTACTTCTAGTGAAGACCTTTGTCTAGCTATAGGTCTTATCATAAGTTCAAACGATGATAATGCAGTAGATTCTTTAAAGAAAGCAAAATCTTTATTAGCTAAGCATTATGATCTTCCAAATTATAATTATGAAAAAAAGCCAGTTTCTATTCTCGACACATCTAAAGAAGGAATAATTGAATACATTATTTCTTCAATTGAAGGTTTTAGTGGATATCAAGGATATTATGATTTTTATAAAGGAAAAAGTATTGTCTATAAGATTCATTACCATGGAAGGTATGCTAACTTCTCTTTAAATAGAGCAAAAACATTCTTATCTAATAACACTTTATATTTTAAAGGAGTTTTATATTGCTATTCTGAAGCTCCTACTGATTTGAGAGATAGAGATGAATTCTTAAAAGACATAGTTGAAGAAATAAGAATTAGAAGTTATAGCGATGTAATAACTCCTTTCTTAAATAGTTTAAAGAAAAAAGTAAAACCTTATTTTGATTTAGATTCTATCTCTATAAAATTTGACTTTGATATAAAGACTAAATTTGATGAAGATTATGAGTGGTGATTAAAGTAGTTACTTAATTTAAGTTTACGTCGAAGGATTTTGTTCGGATATATTTATTTCTTTATTACTTCTAAGGTTTGAATGGTCGTATTGATCATTCTACTTTGTGCTGCAATTTGTATATTTGAAGTAGGCAAAATTATCTATATGGTTATGGATGAAAAGAAGAAATAAAACATAAATAATTCTGAAAATGATAAAGAAAAATAGAAGATAAAGAAACGAATAGAAGATTTGAAGAATAATTTAAATAAAAACTATTAATATTCAAGTTAAATATATTTAGGATGAGTAAATATTTACTCTTTCTGTTTAAAAAAGAAAAAACCAACTATTTTTACACAAGGTTTTACATAGAAAATGGCATTACTTATTTATAATACTCGATGATTTAAACAATTATTAATTTTATATTAAAGGGATAAAACATAAAAGAAAGGAGTTTTTATCTATGCGTAAAGAATTGAAATCAAAGTCTAGACGTAAGTGGTTGTTAGGTGGTTCGTTAGCTTTTGCTTCTGTCGCATTATTGACAACTGGTTTTGCTACTTGGGTTATCGGTACACAAAAGACCTCTGGAGATGGTCAAGTTCATATTGGTGTTGATACAGCCAAAGATAATTCAGTAGAGCTAACTTTTAGTTTAGATGATACTGACAGTAAAATTTTTGTTGCTGAAGATGCTGGAAATTCAAATTCTAATTTAACTATTGAAAGAGATGAAAAAGAAGCTGATACTAAGCCTGATTGGAGTATAAAAATAAAAGATTTGAATGTCGTTGTTGGAGAAACATTTTATGAATCACTCAAGGGTAAAGGTTTAAAGATTGTTTTTGAGCTTCAAAAAGATGTAGCTGCAGCAGAAGATAAAAATTCGGTAACTGATGATAAGGTTGGAGTGAGAACAGGATCACCTTGGAATTATATAAGATTAGCAAAAAGTGAATTTGAGGTCACTTTACCAGCTACTTATCCTACTGATGGAAAGATTTATGATATAAGTAATGATGTAACTAATAATACTGATGGAAAGAACACATTTTCTTTCGATTGGGGTTCTTATTTTGGTGAAAAAGCTCCTAGTGATTTCTATAAAGAAAAAGAAGGAAGTAAAGGGAGCAAAACCTTGCGTGAATACTATCAAAATGCTTTGCAAGAGCTTCAAGCAATGAAAACAGCTTTAACAGGCGAATTAAAGTTAACTGCTACTTTTGATTATGGACAAACAACAGTAGGTAAATAAACACTATGAAGAAGAAAGTAAGAAATAATAAAGTAATTCTAGCTTCCATCTTAGCTTTGGGTTGTTTGACTGCTGCTAGTGTTGGCTTCTCTTCTTGGGTAATTGCTGCTCAAAATACTAATGCCACTTCTAATGTGAAAGTCACTGTTGCTGATGTTGAAGATCATAGATTTAAAGTTACTGCTTCTTCCGATTCAACAATCAAATTAGGACCTAGCACAAAAGGAACATACATAAGTTATTCTGGAAGTGAATCCGAAGAAGTATTGGATTTTACATTCAGTTTAAAGTTTACTGCTGCTAATGGTGAGGCATTCAACTTTACATCTTTAGGTGATCAAAGTTTCAATGTAAAATTTAGCTTTACTGATACATTGAATATAAACGATGCTAAAAATAAATACATCGAATTTCCTTCAGAAACAATAATTGGAACAATTAGCAAGTCTGGATTTATTGCAAGTGGAACAACAGATCCTAAAAGTAGTAATGTAATAACTTATAATGGAACATTAGCTTGGGGAAGTTATTTTGGTGGTCAAAACCCATCTTTATTGAAAGATGCTAAGGAAGTTGATTCATATATAACAGGATTAAATCATCTTAAAACTAGTTTAAAAGATAAAAGCTTTTTAATCACTGTTAATATAGTAAAAGCAGTTTAAAACAATCTCAATCAAATAAGAATGCAATAAAAAACGAAGAATATTAATTCTTCGCTTTTTATTTATAGAATTAAGATTGAAACGTAAAAAAAAGAGGCATTCCTAACCTCTTTTTTTAACACACGACTTTACCCACTCCGGAGTATGTTGGGAATTTCCGAAGTAACATACGACTTTCCTCAATTCCCCTTAAAAACAAAGGACAACGAATTGCATACGAATTTCGTTGCCTAATTCCTTTTGCTTTTCCTTTTTGCTCTATCGAATTACCTTCGACGTCTATAAGTTTAAACCAAAGCAAGAAAAATTAATCAAATAAAATAAAAATTTTTTTTATCGATATAGCATTAATTCTATAAAAGGGCTTACAAGTTTAAAATAGTTAAATTTTAAAAAATTAAAAATGCCTGGATGCTATCCAGACATTTAATTTTATTTTTGTTTGACTACTTAGTTCCGTAGATTCTATCACCTGCATCTCCTAAACCTGGGACGATGTAGGCGGTATCGTTGAGCTTCTCATCGAGATGTCCGACATAGAATGTCACATCAGGATGTTCTTTAGTTACTCTTCTCAACCCTTCAGGTGCTGCGATGATGCAAAGGAACTTTATTTTCTTTCCACCACGTTTCTTGATGTCTTCGATGGCATCACATGCACTTCCACCTGTTGCAAGCATAGGATCTAGACAAACAATTGTTCTTTGCTCGATTGGTGAAGGAATCTTGCAATAGTATTCATGAGGAATCTTTGTCTCTTCATCACGATACATTCCGATGAATCCGACTTTGGCTGTAGGACATAAGCTCAACAATCCTTCGACCATTCCTAGACCTGCTCTAAGGATAGGTACAAGGCAGAGCTTCTTTCCAGCTATATAAGGAGTCAAAGTTGTGGTTATTGGAGTCTTCGTCTCCTCGTATTCCAAAGGTAAATCTCTCAAGGCTTCGTATCCTTCCAAACGAGCTATCTCTTCGACCAACTTTCTAAATTCATTGGTTCCGGTAGTTTCGTTTCTAAGGATTGAAATCTTGTGTTGAATCAAAGGGTGATCCATGAATACAACATTTTTACCTTTGAATTCGGCTTTTCTCTTCTCTTCGGCTTCGATGATTTCTTTATCAGTCATCTCATTTCCTCCGTTTCCAATACTTTAGTATAATCGATAAGAGTAAACTATGCACATAGTTCTTTTTTAAATTAGTATAAAAGAAGACGAAAATGTTTTAAAATTAATGTTTGGTTATCTGTAAGGAGATATTTATGGGTGCACAAGGCTTTGGTTTAGAGATATTACATAAAGATGCACATTGTCAAGCAAGAACAGGAATACTGCATACCAATCATGGTGATGTAAAGCTTCCTATGTTCATGCCGGTTGGAACCTTGATGACAGTCAAGTATTTAAGCCCTGAAGAAGTCAAGGCTTGTGGGTCTGGTGTCATTTTAGCTAATACCTACCACGTATCGTTGAGACCTGGAGCAGATCTCGTTGAAAAAATGGGTGGAGTTCAGAAGTTCATGCATTATGATGGACCTATGCTCACTGATTCTGGTGGATTTCAAGTTTGGAGTTTGGCTAAAAATAAAGGAATTACAGAGGAAGGAATTACATTTAAGTCTCATTTAGATGGAAGTACTTTGCATTTCACGCCTGAATCAGTTATGGATTTAGAACAAAAGATAGGAGCTGATATTGCGATGTGCTTTGATGAATGTGCGCCTTATCCCGTAACTCATGAATATATGGAGCAATCCATGGAAAGAACTTTGAGATGGGCAAAAAGATGTCTTAAAGCTCACACAAGACAAGATCAGGCTCTATTTGGAATTGTTCAAGGTGGTGCTTTTGAAGACTTGAGAAATAGATGTGCACAAGAATTGGCGAGTCTTCCTTTCGATGGATATTCCATCGGTGGAACTTCTATAGGAGAGCCTAGAGAAGTTGAATATCAGATGGTCTCATATGCGGTGAAGTATCTGCCTTGGGAGAAGCCTCGTTATTTGATGGGCGTGGGATCCATCGATATGATTCTCGATGGAATCATGAAAGGTGTCGATATGTTCGACTGTGTCTTACCTACAAGATTAGGAAGACATGGTGCACTTATGACCAGTCATGGAAGATTGAATATAAAGAGTGCTAGATATATCGAAGATACAAGACCTATCGAAGAAGGTTGTGACTGCTATGCCTGTAAGAACAATTTCTCTAGAGCTTATATCCATCATTTGATTAAATGTGATGAAGGCTTTGGCTTGAGGCTTTGCTCTATACATAACATTCGTTTTCTTATTAGAATCGTTGAAGGCGCAAGAAAAGCAATTGAAGAAGATAGATTCTTGGATTATAAGAATCAGGTTATGAAAGATTTTGGAAATGAAAGAGGATTTTAAAATGGAAGAGAAAGATATAGGAACTGTCTCACACGAGAATTTAGTTAAAGATGATGAGGCTGTAGAGAAGGCTATTAAAGAATTTGGATACAACATCTATGATCTTAAAGAATACGATTACGATTTACCTGAGGAATTGATAGCTCAGACTCCAGCCAAGAAAAGAGATGAATCTAAGTTATTGGTTTTGGATAAAAATACTGGTGAGTGGGTCGATGAGCCTTACTTTAAGAATTTATTGAAATATTTAAAGCCTGGCGATGTAATTGTCAGAAACAACACCAAAGTCATTCCTGCAAGATTGTTTGGAATCAAAGAAGAGACCAAGGCTAAGGTTGAAGTATTGCTTTTAAGACAATTAAAAGAAGAAGGAGCTGATGTTTGGGAATGCTTGGTAGGTAATGCCAAAGCTGTAAAACTTGGAGCTGTTATCGATTTTGGTGAAGGAAAACTCAAAGCTATATGCACTGAGGTGTTGGATGAAGGATTGAGACATTTTAGATTTGAATATAAAGGAATCTTCATGGAAGTGTTAGATGAGCTTGGAAAGATGCCTCTTCCTCCTTATATCAAGTCTCAAGTAGCTCCTAACGATAGATATCAAACAGTCTATGCTAAAGTTGAAGGAAGCGCAGCAGCACCTACTGCTGGATTCCATTTCACTGAAGAATTGTTCGATAAGATCAAAAACATGGGAATAGAAGTTTTAGATGTTACTTTGCATGTCGGATTAGGAACTTTCAGACCTGTCAAAACTGATGACATTCGTCAGCATCATATGCATTCTGAATGGTTCACTATGTCTCAGGAAGTCGCTGATAAATTGAATAAGGCTAAAGAAGAAGGTAGAAGAATAATTGCAGTTGGAACTACTTCTATAAGAACATTAGAGACAGTAGCTCATCTAAATAATGGTAAGTTTAAAGGCATGAGCGGCGATACAGCATTATTTATCTACCCTGGATTCAAATGGATGGCTGTAGATGCATTTGTTACTAATTTCCACCTTCCTAAATCTACTCTAGTCATGCTGGTGTCTTCTTTTGCTGGAAGAGAGCATGTATTGAATGCCTATAAACATGCAGTAGAAGAGAAGTACAGGTTCTTCTCGTTCGGTGATGCGATGTTCATACACGAATAAAGAAACGCAAAAGAAAAGAGGCCGTCGAGCCTTTTTTTTTATTGATTTTCTTCTTCTTTTTTTCTTTTGACGTATTCCATCACGTCTCTAGCTAAGACCTTATATGCTAAGGTTCCTTTGGAGTTTGGTCTTAGATGGTTGATAGGAATTCCTTTCAACTGGCATTCGGACAACGATATCGTTCTAGGAATGGGTGTTCCGAACACCTTTCCTTTGAATAGATCGTTTGCTTCGGTGAGAATCTCGGTAGATAATCTCGAGCGTGAATCGTACATAGTCAATAGGATTCCAAGGATATCAAGTTTAGGATTGATTCCATGTTGAATATTTGCTATAGCTGAGATGACTCTGGAGACTGCTTCCAATGCGAAGTACTCGCATTGGACAGGAATCAGCACAGAAGTTGAACTAGCTAAAGCATTGATAGTCAGATATGAAACTGATGGGGGACAGTCTATTAAGACATATTCATATCCTTCAGAAAGAATCTTGACTGTATCTTTTAAATCTCCGTAATCTGGAGTTATTTTTTTGGCCAGCATATCTAATTCGAGAGAAGCTAACTTGTAATTTGAAGTTATTAAATCAAAATTCTTATATGATGTTCTTCTTATCAATTTCTTTGGATCCTGTGGATGAAAAAACAAATCGTAGGATGTTCTTTTCAATAATTCGGGGTCGAATCCAGTAGCTCTACCACAATGTCCTTGTGGATCTAAGTCTATCAATAAAACTTTCTTGCCATAATCCGCTAGGCAAGAGGCTAAATTTACAGCGGTTGTAGTCTTAGCTACACCGCCTTTTTGAGATGCTACTGCGATGATCTCAGGTGTGATTTTTACTTTTGCATTACTCATAACGACGTTGATTATATACACATTGGTCGATAAAATTAAGAAAAAATTAACATTTAAGAAACCGAGAGGCTACTAGAGGTTTAATTTATGGTTTTAAATATTCAATCTTGTATATATCAAAGGTCGGTTTTAGAATAGACAAGCACAAAATTACCAGGAGGTATTTTTTTGATATGAAAAAAAGTTATCTATTCCTCACCTTGGCCACACTTTTAGAATTGACTTCATGCACTGGCCACTTTTCAAAGCAACTAGATAACATGATTACGATTGATGGACAAACCATCTCTCTTAATGATGTATATGCAGCCTATGGTGGAACATCAAAGTCCGCTTCTGCTTTGTATGATGTTTTAAACAACATTTATATTCAAATGGCTGAGCCTCGTACCGCTTCTATGGAAGCAGCAGTAAATGCTAAGTACAAGACTGATTATGAAGAAAAAGCTGAATCCAACGCAACTTCTAACAAGACATCTGTCAAGGAAGAGAAGGAAAAGCTTTTGGAGTCTGCTGGTGTAGACACTGAAGAGCAATATAGAAATAAGCTTTATCTCGACCAACAAAAAAGCAATCTCGATGATAGATTTAAGGATGAAGAGTTTATCTCTGCTGATGCCAGTGATAAAAATGGAGATTATGCCGCTTATTTCAACTCCAACTCTTCTTTGACCGCTTCTTCACCTCTCGACCAATATATCGGTGAGAACTATCCATACCATATGCGTCACATCCTGGTAAAAGTTGATGGTTCGGATAAGTTCCGTAGTGAAGTAACAGAAGACCAGGCTAAGAAGCTTTCTGAAATCGTTCAACAATTGGGTGTTTCTGGAAGTAATGATGATGGTTATTCAAACAACCTCAGCTATGGACAAATCGCTCTTGAAAAGTCTGATGACTCTGGATCTGCTTCAAACTATGGTGACACAGGATTGATGAACAAGATTGGTGGAACCACTTTGGTTAATGAATTCCGTTTTGGAACCTATGCTTGGGATATGCTTTTTGATACCAGCTCTACTGTCAACAAGAATGCTCAAGATGGACTTCTTCCTTCAAGCAACACTACTGATGGTTCTATGGCAAGATCATTGCTCACCAATGGAACTGATTCTATCGACTATGATGTCTATGGTTCTTCTTACCTCGAAACCTTGGTCATGGGCAAGATGAGCGATGCCACTTCTGCTTTCGACAATAGAGTCGAAGTAGTTAATGGAAACTCAAAGAACTATCCGAGAAATATTTTGTTCTCTAACAACTACAACTATCATGGACTTGGACTCATCTATGTCGAGAATCCTACAAGCTTAGGCTCTTCTGTTGATGAACAAGCTCAATCCCTTGTCAACAAGTACAACATCAGCTTGGATGATGCTAAGGATGTTGTCGAACAATTGACATTGGCTTATAACAATAGCAACAACAAATCTTTGAGCGATGCAAGCCTCGCTAAGGTCAACGGAAAGATTAAGGTCTTGAAGGAAACTGTCAAGAACGGCGTTCCTTCCGTTTCTCCCGTTACTTTGACTGAGACTGATTGCAAGATTGTCTTCGACGATAAGACCAAGACCGGTGTCGGAACTTCAACTCCTATTCTCGTAACACGTGTTTCATCATCTTACGAAGGTGTTCACTTCATGTCAGTCATTAAGAATCCTTTCACTTCAACTGATATGAGAGATTACTTGACCTTGGATGTGAATACAGCTACTGAGAGAGATGATAGTGGTAAGTTCAAGACCCATAACTACATCAACTACATCGATTATGGTACAAATGCTACCAGCTCTTACAATTCTCGTAAGGATACAATCATCGATGACAACATCTCATCTAGAGATTCTAATACCACTTATGCTAAAAACGAGTACATCAAGAACAAGGCTTTAGCTAATGGTCATACAGTTAAGCTCGGCGATGCCAACGGTGCACTTGTTAAGAAGTATGTAGAAGAAGCTATCGCTTCTAACAATATCTCTTCACAAGAGACTTATGACAGTGCTTGGCTTAGCTATGTCAAAGGATTACGTTATCAGATTGAAAACTACGATAATGAGTTCTTCGGAACACTTGGATATTCATCCATCTATTCCTTCAACAAGGCTATCATCGGTAAGTATATCGTCGCTAAGAGTGATGCATTTGATACAACACATCAACTCAAGAACGGCGTCTACGAAGTTAGACTTGAGAACTATGATGCATCAAATGAATCTACATACTATTACACAACCAACGATGTAACACTCGCCACTGGTTATGCTTCAGGTAAAATCACATTGAACCCTGAATACATCACTTCATCTGGAACATCTGGTGGAAGTTCATCTTCATCTAGTGATGATTCAAGTTCTGACTAATCGGAGGGGGAATTGATACCATGAAAAACAATATTAGAAAAGTACTTAGTGTCGTATTAGGATGCTTCTCCTTGGTCGGTTGTTCATCTATCGAAAAGCCTAATATTCCTCAGGATTATGCTGATCAATTAGCTTCGATTGAAGGTGGAACTGTAGAAAACGTTAATTTCAATACAAAAGATCAATACTACACTAATTTCACTGATGCAAACGATACAGCTTTGAATAACCTCTTACTCACTGTTGCTCAAAAAGCTTCTAATGGTGAAATCAAAGATAGAAAAGACGAGTCTAAAGTATTGAAGTTGAATTCATCTGTCGCTAATGATTCTACTGATGGATCTATCAAGACTTACTTTGCTACTACCACAGACCAAAAGAGCACCATGACTTTCAAAGGCATTGGTGAAGAGCTCAAGACTCGTGGTGAGAAGACTTTGAAGGAAAAAGTCACTGGTGGAAGCTATAACAAAGATAATCGTTTTGATGAGAACAAACTCATCAGAGAGATTGAAAAGGATCAATTGACTGATCTCAAAGCAAAGAATGGTGGAGATATTGCTCAAACCACTTTGAATTACAACGAGATGAAAGTAGTTAATGCTAACATGTCATTTGATGAAGTCTTCTCTGCTCCTGATGGTAAAGACAAGAAGGGTAGTGCTGATTACACCGAATACATCCAAGATTTTTTATATCCTGATATAATCAGAAACAAACTTACTGCTCAATATATCTATAACGAAAAGTTTGGTAACATCGCTTTGGCTAACATGCAAAAGCTCAATGTTTTGACTATTACTGATAGAACAGATATTACTGGTGCTGCAAGAAAGTTCATCAACGCTTATTACAACCATTATGTTGAGAGTGGTGCTGTCGATCCTAGCTACGAAGGCAAACCTCTTGAAGAGATGGAAAGACTTTGGAATGGAATTGGTGCATTTGATGATGAAGACAAGAAGAATGCAATCTATACAACTGATGGTAAAGCCTTATTAGAAGATGGCTCAAATAAAGATAAAAAACTTTATTTCTATGGTTGGAATGATCAATATGAGAATTATTTGTCTAATGCTCAAAAGCAATGGTTAGCTGACAATAAGATCGATACATTGTTCGATCAAATCGTTGACAACTATTACAAGGCAAAAATCAAGAAGGATCAAACCCAATATGGTGATTTCTCTTCATCTAAGACTCAAGATATCGAAATCGGATTGATTTCTAAGGTTGATTCCTTACTCAAGAACGATATCCGCAAGGAAGGAATTTATTCCAAGTCTTCATTGAGCAGTGTCGATTCTTCAGTTACTGATCGTGTCTTCACTCAATATTCTAACGAAGATGAATTGATGAAGGATTTCACTGGAAAGAGCACACTTGCCGAATCGAAGTTGAAGTTCTACTTCCCTACCGTTTCCGAGAGCAGTGTTTCTGCACCTGTCTTCTACAATAGTGGTACTTATACATTTGTCCAAATGGAGTACAACTATAACAATGCTAATTTGGGATCTTCTAAGACTGCCAATGAAGGTAGAGGCAGTGAAGCTGTAGCTAATGCTATGGATGCAGCTTATGAAATGATAAGCGATGGCAACTACAAGACTGATGGAATTGTTTACTGGTTGAAGAACTTGGCCGGTAAAGATAACAGCTTTGTTGTCAACAACCAATCCTTCTACGATTACCTTAAAACCAGCTATCCTGATTTATTTGACGACGATAAGTAATCTATATAATAGATAATAGGAGTTATGGGGTATGGCAGATAACGGATGTCTATTTTGCAAGATTGCCTCCGGTCAGATTCCGTGCAACAAAATCTATGAAGACCAAGATGTCATTGCTTTCTTGGATATAAATCCAGCGAGCAAAGGTCATACTTTGGTTGTTACCAAAGAACATTTCCAAGATTTCACTAAAACACCTAGAGATGTGATTGGACATGTTTATTCAGTCGCTCAACTCATTTCGCAAGCTTGTATTAAGGAATTGAAGGCTACAGGTGTTAATGTTATCACCAACGCCGGCAAGTCTGCCGGTCAGTCAGTACTTCATTTCCACGTCCACGTCATTCCTAGATACGATGGCGATGGAATTGGAATTCCGTTTGAACCTTCAGTACCTTTGATTGGATCTGAACAGCTACCTTTATTAGCTAATTCAATCAAGAAGGGCATTGAATAGTATTAAAATAGCGAGGAAAACCTCGCTATTTTTATTTTTGTAAATTCAAATTGCTGAAACGCCCACTAGGGTTGACTTTGAATTTTCTATTTTTAAGCCATACTTTCGGAAAAACGAATGCTATTTTTAAATAATTTTGGAAAGAAAAATCATTTTTATGAATTAAATCATCTTATAGAATTCATAGTCAGAATAATTTGATAATAATTTAATTTTTAAATGGGAATATGGCTAAAAAGTTCAGTATTTATCGGATAAAAAGTTTTTTAAAGTATTTTTAAAAAACTGTTGACTATTGTTGTCGATACTAGTATATTACTCCACGCTAAGCATTTAAGGCTTAGAAGCTGTGACGTGCGAAGTTGCTGAAACGCCAACAAAGGTTGTCATGTGTTTCAGGTAATTCGCATCGAGCTAACGCATGGACATAGATTCCATGCAAGGAGGAAAAAAACATGGCAAATTCTAAGAACATCCGTGTCCGCCTCAAAGCATACGATCACAAGGTCTTGGACCTCACCGTTGCTAAAATCATCGAGGCTGTTAAGAAAACGGGTGCATCAGTTGTAGGACCCATCCCTCTTCCAACCGAGAGAAGTCTCTACACTATCTTAAGATCTCCTTTCACTGATAAGGATTCACGTGAACAATTTGAGATCTTAACTCACAAACGTCTTATTGAAATCGTTCGTCCCACTTCGCAGACCATCGAGACTCTCAGTACTCTCGAGCTCCCTGCAGGTGTTGAAGTCGATATCAAGCAGTAGGGAAGGAGAAGTATATGAAATCAATAATTGGTCGCAAGATTGGAATGACTTCCGTGTTCGACAAGACCGGCTTGATGATTCCTGTCTCTGTTGTTGAAGTCCTTCCTAACGTTGTTCTTCTCAAGAGAACTAAGGAAAGAGATGGCTATGAAGCTCTTCAAATCGGATACGAAGACAAGAAGCCTCAAAGAGCCACTAAGAGCGAATTGGGCATCGCTGAGAAAGCCCACACTGTCCCTCATTACGTATATCGTGAATTGAAGGGAGAGGAAATCTACGGACATGAAGTCGGTGATTCAATCGACTGCTCCATCTTCAAGGCTGGAGAGTTGGTAGATGTCACTGGTGTTTCCAAGGGTCGTGGCTTTGCCGGTATGGTAAAGCGTCACAACGCCAAGATCGGTCCTAAGGGACACGGATCTGGTTACCACAGACAAGTCGGTTCCTTGGCCACCAACGGACGTTGCAATAACCGTATTCATCCGGGACGTCCTATGCCTGGACATATGGGACATGTCACTTCAACTGTATTGAATCAAACAGTTGTAGCAGTCATGCCTGAAAAGAACTGCATCCTTATCAAAGGATCTCTTCCTGGCCCCAACCGTTCAATCGTCAAGATTCGCACGGCTGTCAAGCCTATCAACAAGCCTGTCACTTACACACTTATCGACTACTCAGATCCTGAGACCTTGAAGGCCTTGGCTAACGTCGCCGCTAAGGGTGGTAAGCAAACCGCCAAGACCAACGTTCGTGCTCAGAAGCACGGTGGTAAGGGCGGCAAGTAATTGGAGGGAATGAACAATGGCTGAAATTGAAACTATGAATTGGCCTGTCGTCGACTATTCCGGCAAGGAAATCGGCGAAGTCTCTCTCGACAAGTTCGTCTTCGGACTTTCAGAAGAAGAACAAAACGCCTACGCTGTTCAAGCTGCTGTCAAGACTTACTTAGCCAACAGAAGACAAGCTACTGCTAAGACTAAGAATCGTAGCGAAGTCTCTGGTTCCGGCAAGAAGCTTTGGAAGCAAAAGGGAACTGGACGCGCCCGTATGGGAAACATCCGTTCACCTTTGTGGAGACATGGTGGAGTCGTATTCGGACCTCGTGGAAATCAAAACTACAAGTTGAAGCTCAACAAGAAAGTCAATGATTTGGCTGTTCGCAGCGCTTTGTCCGATAAGGCTTTGAATAAAGAACTTATCGTTCTTACCAAGGCTCCCTTTGAATCAAATAAGACTAAAGACTTTGCCAAAGCCTTAGAAGCTATCAATGGTGGAGAAAAGAAGACTTTGATTGTCTTGGGTGACTTAGATGCCAATCTCATCTTGGCCGCTAGAAACCTCCACAACGTCAAGCTTACTGATGCAAGTGATATGTCTGTCTACGACATCGTAGATGCTCAATCACTCATCATCTTGGAGAATGCACTCATCGCTCCTGAAGCTGAGGGTGCTGAAAAGGAGAGTGAGTAACCATGGCAGAAGAAAAGAAAGTAGTAGATGCTCCTGTCGAGGAAGCTAAGGAAGAAGAATTGACCTTCCGTAAGCCTACCGATAGAGATTACGAAGTTCTCCGTTACATGATCGTAACTGAGAAGAGCCAAAAGCTCGCCACTACTAACAACGTGATTACACTTCGCGTTACAAATGACACCAACAAGATCGAGATTCGTTCCGCAGTTCAAGCTGTGTTCCAAGTCAAGGTCAAGAAGGTGAACACCGTGACAATGCCTATCAAGAAATTGTCAGCTCGTCGCGGATATCGTCAGCCCTTTAAGAAGGCTTATGTCTATGTAGACAGAGCATTCGATCTTGGAAAGATTGCTAACCAAGTAGCTGCTGAAGATAGAAAATAGCTTATTAGCCAATATATAGGAGGATAAAGAAATGCCAATAAGAACATTGAGACCGACAAACAACGGTTCTCGACATCAGGCATTGCTCACCACTGATGGTTTGAGCAAAGTTGCTCCTGAGAAGGCTCTTCTCACCACACTCAAGAAGAACGGTGGAAGAAACAACCAGGGATACATCACTTGTCGTCATAAGGGTGGTGGTCATAAACAAAAGTATCGTATCATCGATTTCAAGAGATCTGAGTTCGATGGTTTGACAGCAACAGTCAAGACGATTGAATACGATCCTAACAGAACTTGCCGTATTTGCTTGGTCTGCTATGAAAACGGACAAAAGCGTTATATTCTCGCTCCTAAGGGCTTGAATGTCGGCGACAAGATAGTTTCCGGAAAGGCAGTTGATGTCCAAATCGGAAATAGTATGGAATTGGGCAGCATTCCTGATGGACAAATCGTCCACAATGTGGAATTCACTCCTGGTAAGGGTGGACAAATCTGCCGTTCTGCTGGAACCTTTGCAACTGTTCTCGGTCACGATACTAAGTATGTCACTCTTAGATTGATGAGCGGTGAAGTTCGTAAATTCTTGCCTGCCTGCCGTGCTACTATCGGTGCAGTAGGCAACGAAGATTGGGAATTGGTTTCCTTCGGTAAGGCTGGAAAGTCTCGCTGGAGAGGAATACGTCCTACAGTTCGTGGTAGCGCCATGAACCCTAACGATCACCCACACGGTGGTGGTGAAGGAAAGTGTCCTATCGGTCACGATGCTCCTCGTACCCCCTGGGGCAAGCGTTGTCAGGGTGTTAAGACCCGCAAGGCTAAGAAGTGGTCTAATAAGCTCATTGTGCGTCGTCGCAATGGCAAGTAGAAAGGAGCTGAATAGAAATGTCCAGAAGTTCTAAAAAAGGTCCATTCTGCGATGAGCGTCTCTTGAACAGAGTTCGTGAGCAGAATAAGTCCGGCAAGAAGGCCATCCTCAAGACTTGGTCACGTGCTTCTACCATCTTCCCTGAGTTTGTAGAGCATACAATCTCAGTTTACAATGGTAAGACTCATGTACCTGTCTATATCACTGAGGATATGGTCGGTCATAAGCTTGGTGAGTTCGTTCCTACAAGAACATTCACTCACCACAGATCTGGTGCAGATGTTGCCGCTGATCAAGCAGGCACAAAACCAGCTTCTAAGTAATGAGGTAACTGACAATGGCTGAAGAAAAAGAAACTAAGAAAGTAACTAAGAAAGCTACTAAGGCTACCAAGACTAGCAAGACTAGCAAGAAAGTTGCTACTAAAGTTAAAGAAGTAAAAGAAGATAAGAAGGTTGAAGATAAGAAGGTTGATGAGAAAAAAGCAACTGAAGTTGCTCCTAAGAAAGTTGTTACTGAAGCTATCGCCCACACAGGCCCTTTGGGAATCACTCCTAGAAAAGCCCGTTTGGTCGTCGATTTAGTACGTGGTAAGACACTTGATCAAGCTTACGGAATCCTTGCTAACACTAACAAGGCTGCTGTCGAGCCTGTCACCAAGCTTCTCCATGCTGCTGAAGCTAATGCTACTAACAACTTCGGAATGGATGGTTCTTTGCTTTATGTCGCAACCATCTATGCAAATGAGAGCTTCAGATTGAAGCGTTTCGAGCCTCGTGCTAAGGGTAGTTCATCACCTATCATTAAACGTTGGTGTACTATCACAGTTGTTCTTAAGGAAAAGAAAGGAGCCACCAAGTAATGGGTCAAAAAGTAAATCCTAATGGACTCAGAATCGGAATTAACCGTGGCTGGTCTAGCCAGTGGTATGCCGAAAAGGGTGCCTTCGCTAAGAATATTAAGCAAGACAATGCAATTCGTAAATTCTTGACCACTCCTAATAAAGAATTGGCTACCAAGAAAGTTGCTGCTCCTGCTAGCAAGCCTGCAGAAGAAGTAAAGGCTGAAGATGGAGCTAAAGTTGCTCCTGTTGCTCCTAAGGGCAATGCCAATATCGGCAAGCTCATCAAGGATGCTGGTCTTTCCAGAATTGACATCCTTCGTGTTGGAAGCGACAAACTCTCAGTTGTGATTCATGTCATGAAGCCCGGAATCGTTCTTGGACAAGATGGTGCAAACCTCGTGTTCATCAAGAATGGTCTCGAGAAGATTGTCAATGGTAGAGTCACAAAGAAGCAGTTGGATCCTAAGAACAAGAAGCCTGGAGATGTTGATATCAAGATCGTCATCGTCGAGGTAAAGAATCCTAATTTGGATGCTACATTGGTCGCACGTGATATCGCTGATCAAATCGAGAATCGTGCTTCCTTCCGTATGGTCCAAAAGAAGGCTATTCAAAGAGTTATGCGCGCTGGCGCTAAAGGTATCAAGACTTCCACCGGTGGTCGTTTGAACGGTGCTGAAATCGCACGTACTGAAAGCTATCGTGAAGGACCTTTGGGCCTTATGACTCTCTCTCAGAACATCGATTATTCCTTGGCTGAAGCTCACACTATTTATGGTGTCATCGGTGTCAAGGTTTGGATTGCACGTCCTGAGGGATTCGACGAGACCAAGTCTTGCGAGAGAGCTGCCAGAGATGAAAGAAAAGGAACTCGTCGTCCTTTCAACAAAGACAAGGCTGGCAACAATTCCCGTTTCCACGGACAGAGAGGTCAGGGACGTCCTCAAACCGCTCCCGCTCCTGTTCCCAGTGATGAAAAGAAAGGAGAATAGTCAACATGTTACAACCTAAAAGAGTGACCTGGCGTAGAAATCACCGTTGGTCATATGAAGGTGTCGCAACCCGCTGCAATAAGGTCTCCTTTGGAACTTGGGGACTTGAGGCAACTCAAGGAAACTACGTGACTGATCATCAAATTGAGGCTGCACGTATCGTTCTCTCACGTTACACCAGAAAGGGAGGAAAGTTCTGGATTAGAATCTTCCCCCAACTTGGACGTACCAAGAAACCTGCTCAGGTTCGTATGGGTTCCGGAAAAGGATCTATTGATGGTTGGGCAGCAGTAGTTAAAAAGGGAACCATCATGTTTGAAGTTGGTGGACTTCCCGACAAAGATGCTCAAGAAGCACTCCGTCAGGCTGGATTCAAGCTCAATGTTACCAGCAAGCCGGTCAAGAAGGGTGAGGAGGTTGTTTTGAAATGAAAATCGAGGAATTTAGAGAGCTCTCTGATGCCGATTTGACCGCTAAGGTGAGTGAACTTAGGGCTAACCTAATGACACTCCGCTTCCAGCAGAAGTCGGGTCAACTCGATAATGGAAAGAAGCTTACAGCTATCCGTAAGGATATTGCTCGTGCTCTTACCGTTGAGAGTGAGCGTCGTCATGGAATCAAGGTCGCCGCTAAAGACAAGGAGGCTAAGTAATTATGGCAGAAGAAAATATCGGTGGAAAGAAGAGACTTATCGGTGAAGTTCTTCCTTCCAAGATGGAGAAGACTATCGTCGTCGCTGTCAAAAATTATAAGACCCATCCGGTCTATAAGAAGCGCGTCGAGGTTCGTAAGAAGTATCACGTCGATGACCAACAACAGATTGCAAGACCTGGAGATACAGTAGAGATTGAAGAGTGCCGTCCTCTCTCTGCAACCAAGCGCTTCCGTCTTGTTAGAGTCATCTCTAAGGGGGAGTAAAATATGGTTCAGCATGAGACTAATCTCGTGGTTGCCGATAACACTGGTGCCAAGAGCGTAAGAGTTTTCCACCTTTGTGGAGGATTCTATAGAAAGTCTGCTGGAATCGGCGACATCGTCGTCGTTTCCGTAAAAGACGCTCTTCCTGATGGAAAAGCCAAGAAGGGTGATGTTTGCAAGGCAGTTATCGTTCGTGTCAAGAAGGAATATCAACGTCCTGATGGTTCTTTCATCCGCTTCGATGACAATGCTTGTGTTCTCATCAACTCCGATGGAACTCCTCGTGGAACACGTGTCTTCGGACCTGTTGCAAGAGAACTCAGAGATGGTGGCTATATGAAGATCATCTCCTTGGCCGAGGAAGTTCTCTAATCTAAGGAGACAGACATATGAAAATTAAAACCAACGATGAAGTTATCGTGATTGCCGGAAACTATAAGGGAACCAAAGGAAAAGTTATCCAAGCTCTTCCTAAGACCCACCAGGTAATCGTCGAGGGTGTCAACGAGCGTAAGAAGCACGTTAAGCCCGACCAAGCCAATCCTCAGGGAAAGATCATTACCATCAATGCTCCTATCGATGTGTCCAACGTGGCAATCGTCGATCCTAAGGATGGAAAGCCCAGCCGTGTCGGATACAAGTTCGACAAGGATGGCAACAAAGTTCGTGTCGCTAAGCACAGCGGTACTATTATCAAGTAAGGAGGATAGACCTAATGGCAGAAGAAAAGAAAATTGAAGCCAATGAGGCTTATCCGACAAAAGGTTTCAAGAGACCTGTAGTCGAGGAAAGACTCCAAAAGCAATATAGAGAAGAGATTGTTCCCCAACTTATGAAGGAACTCAATCTCACCAATGTTATGGAGTGTCCTAAGCTTGTTAAGATTGTTCTTAACATGCGTGTTGGAAAGGCTACTTCAGATAGCAAGGCTATCGAAGAGGCTGTTTCCGATATGGAAGCTATCACTGGCCAAAAGCCTATTGTCACCAAAGCTAAAAAGTCCATCGCAAACTTCAAGCTTCGTGAAGGACAAGACATTGGTGTCAAAGTCACTTTGAGAAGAAATCGTATGTATGATTTCTTCGATAAGTTAGTCAATATTTGTTTGCCTCGTGTCCGTGACTTCCACGGTGTTTCCGATACATCTTTCGATGGTCGTGGAAACTACACCTTGGGTGTCAAGGAACAAATGATCTTCCCTGAAGTCGACTTCGAGAAGATTGCTCGTACACAGGGTATGGATATCACAATCGTGACTTCCGCACATGACGACAAGGGTGCTTTGGCCTTGTTAAAGGCTCTTGGAATGCCCTTCAAGCGCTAAAGAGGAGAATTGGAATTATGGCAAAGAAAAGCATGATTCTCAGATGCGAGAAACCTAAGAAGCACAAATGCCAAGAGTATCACAGATGCTCACGTTGTGGTAGAGTGCACGGATATCTCCGCAAGTTTGGTCTCTGTCGTATATGTCTTCGTGAGATGGCCTATAAAGGTCAAATCCCTGGAATGAAGAAAGCTAGCTGGTAATCTAAGGAGGATAACCATGGTCACTGATCCTATAGCTGATATGCTCACCCGCATTCGTAATGCGAATGCCTTGAAGCATGAGAAAGTTGTCATGCCTTCCTCAAATCTGAAGATTCAGATTGCGAAGGTTTTGAAAGAAGAAGGTTTCATTACTGATTATGCTAAGAGCACAGTCGATAATAAATCTAACCTTACCATCACACTTAAGTATGATGCAAAGGGAAACCGCGTAATCTCTGGATTGAAGCGTATTTCCACACCTGGACTTCGTGTCTACAGCGATGTGGATAACCTTCCCAAGGTCATCAACGGTCTCGGAATCGCAGTCATTTCTACCTCAAAGGGTGTTATGACTGATGCTTCCGCCCGTAAGGCTCGTCTCGGTGGCGAAGTACTCGCCTACGTCTGGTAATCGGGAGGATAGGAAATCTATGTCTCGTATTGGAAGAAAGCCTGTGACTATTCCTGCAGGAGTGACTATCACTCTCGACGGAACTAAGGTCACTGTCAAAGGCCCCAAGGGTACCTTGGAGCGTAACATCGACAAGCATTTGTCGGTCAAAATCGAAGGAACCGAGCTTCTTGTAACTCGTCCTGATGATTCCATCTCTATGAAGATGATTCACGGAACTACTCGTGCACTCATCCAAAACATGGTTGATGGTGTCTCTAATGGATTCTCCAAGGATTTGGAAATCCGTGGTGTCGGATACAAATGTGAAATGCAAGGAAAGAACCTTGTTCTTCACGTCGGACACTCACATGCCGATACAATCGTACCTCCTGAAGGCGTTGTTATTTCCACTGGAAAGAATATGTCCATCAAGGTAGAAGGTATCGATAAGGAGTTGGTAGGTCAAGTAGCTGCCAATATCCGTAGTGTCAAGAAACCTGAGCCTTATCACGGAAAAGGTATTCGTTACAAGGATGAAGTTGTTGTCATTCGTCAACCTTCTGCTAAGAAGAAGGGTGCCGCTGGCGCAGCTAAGTAATAGGGAAAGGAAGAATAGAACATGCAATCAATATTTGATAAGAAAGCGGCTCGTATCCACCGTTCCCATCGTCAAAATGGAATCCGTGGAACTGAGGCTTGCCCTCGTATCGTTGTCTTCCGTTCTAATAGACATCTCTCTGCACAACTCGTTATCGACAATGTGCCTGTGACTGTCGAAGGACACACCAACGATACTGCATCCAAGGTTTTAGCTTATTCTTCAACTGAAGCTCTTTCTTTACAAGGTGCTACAATTGAGAATGCTAAGAAGGTAGGAGCTGATTTAGCTCAAAAGGCTAAAGATCTTAAAGTCGAGAATGTCGTATTTGATCGTAATGGCTACCTTTATCATGGTGTCATCAAGGCTTTGGCCGATGCACTTCGTGAAGGTGGACTCAAATTCTAACCATCGAAAGGGTAAATAAAAAATGGCAGAAGAAAAAATTGCTCAGCAGACCGAACCTCAGGCTGCCGTGAAAGCCACCTCAGAAGCCAACGCTTCTCAGGCGAATAACAGAGGTAATGGACGTCCTGAGGGAAAGAGACCTCAGGGACAAGGAAAGAAGTTCTCTCAAGAGAGAGGCGGACGTCCTGTTCGTCAAGCCGATCCCTTTGCCAACCAAGTAGTCGCTATTAACAAGGTTACTAAGGTTGTCAAGGGTGGTAAGCATATGCGTTTTGCCGCTTTGGTTGTAATCGGAGATGGAAAGGGACGCTTTGGCTTCGGTCAAGGAAAGTCTTTGGAAGTTCCTACAGCTATCAAGAAGGCTACTGAATATGCTCACGAGACTCTCTATCGTGTACCCTTGGTTAAGGGTAACACCATTCCTCATGCAGTCCGTGGTAAATGTGGAGTATGTGAAGTATTCCTCAAGCCCGCTCCTGATGGAACTGGAGTCATCGCCGGTGGTGCAGTCCGTGCCATCTGTCAGTTGGTTGGAATAAAGAATATTTATTCCAAGGTCTATGGCCGTCGTACTCCTATCAACGTAGTACGTGCTACCATCGATGCTATTTCTCAACTCAAGACTCAAGAACAAATTAACGAAGTTCGTTATGGTATTGCTCCTAAGAAGTCTAACAAGTCTGAGAACAAAGCCGACAAGGAGGAGAAGTAATTATGTATAAACTTTCTGAACTCAAAGTCGCCGAAGGATCTGTCCACAAACACTTCCGTCGCGGTCAAGGTATCGGAACCGGAAATGGTAAGCAAGCTGGTCGTGGACGCAAGGGTCAACGTGCTCGTTCCGGAAGTGGAAAGCGCCCTGGATTTACCGGTGGTAACTTCCCTTTGTTCCGTAAGTTCCCTAAGCGTGGATTCCACTCTCTTAACAAAGTAGAAATCGGCATTATCAATCTTGACAAGATCAATGTATTTGGTGATGGTGCTACTATTAAGATTGTCGACTGGTTCGATGCAGGATTTGCAAAGCAAGTCGATGGAGTAAAGATTCTTGCTAAAGGAAAACTTGAAGTTAAGAATGTTACTGTCGAAGCCAACTATTTCTCTAAGAATGCTATTAAGGCAATCGAAGACAATGGTGGTAAGGCTGTAATCGTTCCTCTTAAGGTTGCTTCTAAATAAACCGAAAAGAATTAGGCTGTGACCAAAGAAGATTAGTTTATAATCTTTCTTTGGTTCTTTCATATCTAAAACAACCTTTTCTTTAAAGGTGGAAGGAGGCAATCGTGGGAGACAAAATAAAAGCTATCTTTAAGAACAAAGATGTATTAAATCGCATCATGTTCACGTTTGCCATCTTCCTAGTCTATCGTATTGGTAGTGCTATAACTGTGCCTGGTGTTACATTAAGTGCAGATGCATTCTCTGGTACCGACGCATTGGGATTACTCAATCTTATGGGCGGAGGAGCACTTGCTAGCTTCTCCGTCTTTGCGTTGGGTGTTTCGCCATACATTACTGCTCAAATCATCGTTCAACTACTCTCAATGGATGTTTTACCGGTGTTGACTGAGCTGTCTAAAGAAGGTGAGACTGGTAGAAGGAAGATCAATATGGTGAGCAGAATCCTCACATTGGTTCTCGGAGCTGTTCAAGCTTACGGTATAACAGTGACTATGCAAAATAGTCAGGGTTTAACTATGAATGACACCTCTGCGTGGGGATATGTGAAGATTGTTGTTTATCTTCTAGCTGGATCAATGTTGTTGATGTGGATGGGTGATCAAATCACTGAAAAAGGTATCGGAAACGGTGTTTCTATGATTATCTTTGCAGGTATTGTTGCTGCATTCCCTAAACAAATTGTCGAGGCTTTCCAAACATTCTTCACTTCGAAGCTGTCGAGCGAAAATGCTACATTGATTCTCGAAGGTTCTGTCGAACTTATCGTTTATTTCTTAGCGTTCTTCCTCATTGTCGTATTCGTCACATTTTCAGAAAAATCAGTTAGAAAATTGCCAGTTTCTCACTCTAATACCTCTCAGGCATTAGGTGCTGAATCTGTCCAGTCTTCTTTCTTGCCTATCAAGATTAATTCATCTGGAGTTATGCCTATCATCTTTGCTTCGTCAGTAATGATGGCACCTTCCATCATCGCTTCCTTATTCATAGGAAACAACGATGCTCCTGGTTGGGTGACTCAGATGGAGGATGTATTTAATTATCAAAAGATGACTTCGATGCCTGGAGGATGGGAGTTCCCTTGGGGATTAATTATCTACCTATTCTTAATCGTCGTCTTCTCATTCTTCTATGCAAACATCCAAATCAATCCTCAACGTATTGCTGAGAACTTCCAAAACTCTGGTACTTATATCACAGGATTAAGACCTGGAAATGAGACTGAAGCTTATATTGGAAAAATTGTCAATCGTGTCACTTTCTTAGGCGCAGCTGCCTTGTTAGTCATCTGCTGCCTGCCCATCGCGTTGTCACTCTCGGGCGCCGTCCCCCAGAGCTTGGCCTTGGGCGGGTCTGGTTTAATTATCGTCGTTGGTGTTGCCATCGAGGTTTGGAACCAGTTGGACGGTATTCTTGCAGGTAAATCTTTCCAAGATTCTGTAAGAATTTAGTAGACAGAGGAAAAAAGGAGAAAAAATTGAATGAGCGGTTCAAGCAGGCAATTGAACATCATCCTTGTGGGACCCCCAGGTGCGGGTAAGGGAACTCACAGTGTTCACATCGAACAAAAGTACAACATTCCCCACATTTCAACAGGCGACATTTTCCGTGACGCCATATCTAAAGGAACTCCTATGGGTGTTAAGGCCAAAGAGTTCATAGATAAGGGCGAGCTTGTCCCAGACGAGATTACTGTCGGTATCGTTCGGGAGAGACTTCTCAAAAAAGACACGGAGAGTGGATTCTTGTTGGACGGATTCCCCAGAACACTAGACCAAGCAATTGCTTTGGAAAAGTTGTTGGGAGAACTCGGTAGAAAGATCACTCTAGTATTGTCGATCGCTTGTGACTATTCAATTCTTGAGGGACGCATCGTCACTCGTAGAGTATGTCCAAAGTGTGGAGCCTCATTTAACATCAAGACTTTATTACCAAAAGTTGATGGAATCTGCGATTATTGTGGTGCCAACCTTATTCAAAGAAAGGATGACACTGCTGAGGCATTCAAGACTAGAATGACCGAGTATGAAGCAAAGACAGCTCCTATTATCGATTTCTATTCTAAGAAAGGTCTTGTGAGTGTCATCGACACAACATCAGGAATTGTCGAAGAAGGTAACAAAGAAATTGATGATGCTGTAGCTAAGTTAGAGGACTAACCGTAGTGATTATTGTCAAGACATTGGATGAAATGAAGGCTTTGAGTGAAGCTGGTCATAAAATAGGACCTGTCTTTGATTACATAAAGCCCTTCATCAAGCCTGGTGTAACTACTAAGGAAATCGACAAGCTTTGTGAGAAGTTTATCCGCAGTAGTGGATGTACTCCTTCTTTCAAAGGGTTTGAAGGTTTTCCTGGTTCGATTTGTGCCAGTGTAAACGATGAAGTAATTCATGGAATTCCTTCTTCCAAACGTGTACTAAAAGAAGGTGATTTGCTTAAAATTGATATTGGTAATATCGATAAGAGTGGATATCAAGGTGATTGTGCACGAACATTCTTCGTGGGTGAGGTTTCTAAAGAAGCTAAGCTTTTAGCTCAAGCCACAGAGGAAGCTTTTTGGGAAGCATTGAAGGTTGTAAAACCTGGTGCCCGTGTCAATGATATAGGGTACGCAATCCAAAAAGTAGCTGATAGTTATGGTTTTAGCGCCTTAAGTGAGTATGGAGGTCACGGCATTGGTGTTTCGATGCATGAAGATCCTTTCATTCCAAATTGCTCTAAAGGCTATTTGCCTCATAGAGGACAAATTCTTAGAGAAGGAATGGCGATTTGTATCGAACCTATGTTGATTTTAAAACGTCCTCAAATCTATATCGCAGATGATGATTGGACAGTTATTTCGCAAGACCATTCATTGGGTGCACATTATGAGAATACAATTCTCATATATTCAGATCATAACGAAGTTACGACTGTCGATAACGATGTCTTGAAACATCTTCAAGAAAATTAAAAAGGGGTAAACAGATGAACAAAGACGACTTTATTAAGATGGAAGCTGTGGTGGAGGAGGTTCTTCCTTCTAGTCATTACAACGTCAAACTTGAAAATGGAGTCATCATTCGTGCGACTGTTTCCGGAAAGATGCGTATGAATAAGATTCGTATTCTTCCCGGTGATCGTGTGAACGTAGAGATGTCACCATATGATTTAACCCTTGGTCGTATCGTCTATCGTTTTAAAGATTAGCCAATTATAGGCTTAGGAGGAAAAGAAAGATGAAAGTCAGACCATCCGTCAAGCCCATTTGCGACAAGTGCAGAATCGTTAAGAGAAAAGGACGCGTTTGCGTCATTTGCTCTAACCCTAAGCATAAGCAAAGACAGGGTAAGTAATTTAAGGAGTAAAAAGTAAATATGGCACGTATAGCTGGTAAAGATGTACCAAATGAAAAGCCCTTAGTCGTGTCCCTTACCTATATTTATGGTATTGGAATGTCAAGAGCTTACAAGATTTGTGCTGATGCTCAAATTGACCCTAACAAGAGAGTCAAGGATATGAGCGAACCTGAACTCACAAAGATTCGTGAGCAGGTCAACAAGTACCGCGTTGAAGGTGATTTACACCGTGATGTGACCCTTAACCTCAAGAGACTTGAGGAAATCGGTTCTTATCGTGGATTGCGTCACCGTAAGCATTTGCCTAGCCGTGGACAACGCACCAAGACAAATGCTCGTACCTGCAAGGGTAAGAAGAAGACTGTCGCCAACAAGAAGAAAGCGACCGCCTAAGGTTAGGAGGAGAATAAAATGGCTGATACAAAAACTACTGCAGCAAAGTCTGCAGGCGGAAAGTCTTCTGCAAAGAAACAGAAGACTACAATCCGTAAGAAGAAGGCCAAACTTGGTTTCACCAAGGGTGTCGCCCATATTCACGCATCATTCAACAACACCATCGTATCTATTTCTGATCCCACTGGACACGTTATCGCTTGGGCCTCTGCTGGATCCATTGGATACACTGGTGCTCGTAAATCCACTCCTTTTGCAGCTCAGCTTGCTTCACAACAAGTTGCCCATGCTGTCATGGAACGTGGATTGAAATCCGTAGATGTTGAAGTCAAAGGACCTGGTGCAGGTCGTGAGAGTGCAGTACGTGCTTTAGCCGCTGCTGGACTTACCATCACATCAATTGCTGATGTCACACCTGTTCCTCACAATGGTTGCCGTCCTCCGAAGCGTCCTCGTGGATAATCTCTTCGGAATATCTAAGACGTTCGAGTCGATATTAAGAGAAGATAAGATTACCCTAAGGAGGAAAACAGATGAGAGAATTTTTAAAGCCTGACTTCAAGGTCAACTCATTCGATGTCAAGAAGGATTATGGTCGCTTTGTGTTGGAAAATCTTGAGAGAGGCTTTGGAATAACACTTGGCAACGCTTTGCGTAGAGTGCTTTTGTCCTCAATTCCTGGAACTGCCGTTTATCGTGTAACTATCCAGGGTGCAAGACATGAATTTTCAGCCCTTGAAGGTGTTGTAGAGGATGTTACAACTATCATTCTCAATCTTAAAGGATTGGTCATCAAGATGGACAACGAAGATGACAATGCGGCTGAAGATTTGAAATTGGAAGTAGTCGGAACTAGCGACGGAGATACTACTGTCACTGCTGCAGACATTTATTGCCCCGGCGGTGTACACATCCTCAATCCAGATTTGGTTATCGCCCATGTCGCTCCTAAAGGCTCATTATCAATGACTATTTCTGTTCGTAATGGTAGAGGTTATGTCTCTAGCGATGAGAACAGACTTAAGTATGATTACAGTCCCGAAGGAGACAGCTTCCCAATTCCTGTCGATTCTTCTTTCTCACCTATCGAGAAGGTTAACTATTCAGTTGAGCCTTGCCGTGTCGGACACGCTTCCGACTACGATCGCTTGGTGATGGAAGTTTGGACTAACGGAGCAATCAATCCTCAAGATGCCATTGCTTTGGCTGCCCAAATCCTCATCGCCCACTTCGAATTGTTTAGCGAATTACCTTCATCAGCTGAGAAATCAGCTCCTGAAATTTTCGCTGACAAGAAGACTGATAAGAAGGGCGAGAACGAGGAGAAGCCTATCGAGGAAATCGAGCTTTCCGTCCGTTCGTATAACTGCTTGAAGAGAGCAGGAATCTCTACAGTCGGTGAGTTGTGTGCTAAGACTGAGGAAGAGATGATGAAGGTTAGAAATCTTGGAAAGAAATCCTTGAAAGAAGTTAAAGAAAAGCTTATTTCCATGGGTCTCCATTTCAAGAATGATAATAACTAAGGAGATATAAAATGAAAACCACAGGAAGACATAACGTACACGGTAAAGGTGGTGTCCGTTTTAAAGCTGCTTGGACCAAGTCCAAGGAAGAGTCAATGCTTAGAAATTTGGCCACTTCTTTGATTGTAAACGGCTCTATCACTACCACTTTTGCTACCGCCAAGAAGCTCCAAAAGCTTGCTGACCGTTTGGTCACCTACGCCAAGAAGGGAGACCTTCACGGCCGTCGTTTGGCAGCTAGATATGTCCGTGATGTTTGGGCAGACGAGAAGACAAAGAAGACTGCTTTGCAAGTTCTTTGCGATGATCTCGCCCCTAAGTACAAGGACAGAAATGGTGGATACACCAGAGTCTTGAAGGCTGGAAATCGTCGTGGCGACAACGCCCCGATGGCTTTGATTGCTTTCGTTGACTAACCGACTTACTCTATAACAACTTTGTCTACTTACTAAATCCTTCAGGTGCCTGTCTGAAGGATTTTTATTTTCTTTGAAAACAAGATTTGATAGACTATCAGCTTTACTTTTCAAATTTATAAAATTGCTTATTGGTTTTATATAAAATTAGATAATTTCATAAGAAACTTGATATAATTTTAAAGATACAAAAAGGGGGAATTATAATTCCAATGTCTGAAATCGTTTCTGTTCATGCCCGTGAAATTCTTGACTCACGTGGCAATCCTACTGTCGAAGTTGAAATAGCCACTGAGAATGGTGGATTTGGTCGTGCCGCTGTTCCTTCCGGTGCTTCTACTGGAATCCATGAAGCTTGTGAGCTTCGTGATGGCGACAAGGCTCGTTTCAATGGACAAGGTGTCTTGAAAGCTGTTGAGAATGTCAACAAGAAGATTGCTCCTAAGATCATCGGTATGGATTCTGCTGATCAAGTTCTTCTCGACAACACCATGCTCGCTTTGGATGGAACTCCTAACAAGACTGAGTTAGGTGCCAACGCTATTCTCGGTGTTTCCTTGGCTGCTGCTAAGGCTACTGCCGATGAACTTGGACTTCCTTTGTACAGATATCTTGGTGGAACCAATGGTAAGGTCCTTCCTGTTCCTATGATGAACGTCTTGAATGGTGGAAAGCATGCTATTTCTTCCGTCGACTTCCAAGAGTACATGATCATTCCTGCTGGTGCTCATAACATCCATGAAGCTGTTCGTTGGGGTGCTGAAGTCTTCCATGCCTTGAAGAAGGTCTTGGTCGACAAGAAGCAAAACACCAATGTCGGTGATGAAGGTGGATATGCTCCTTCACTCGCTAACAATGAGGAACCCTTCGAAGTCATTTGTGAGGCTATCACCCGTGCTGGATATGTTCCTGGAAAGGATATCTTCTTAGGAACCGATATTGCTTCATCTGAATTCTTCGACAAGGAATCTGGAATGTATGATCTCTTCCGTTCTGGAGAAGGAAAGAAGACTTCTGATGAGATGATCGATTTGATTGCCAAGCTTACTGAACAATATCCTTTGATCACTGTCGAGGATGGACTTGCTGAGGATGACTGGGATGGATGGCAAAAGCTTACCGCCAGACTTGGAAACAAGATTCAATTGGTCGGTGATGACTTATTTGTCACCAACAAGGCTCGTGTTCACGAAGGAATCGTGAAGAATGTAGCCAACTCCGTCCTCATCAAGGTTAACCAAATTGGAACTTTGACTGAGACTATGGATACTATGGAAGAAGCTCACCGTGCTGGATACACCACCATCGTTTCTCACCGTTCTGGTGAAACTGAGGATGCCACCATCGCTGATCTTTCTGTCGGTCTCAATTCTGAGCAAATCAAGACTGGTTCCTTGTCTCGTACCGATCGTATCTGCAAGTACAATCAACTTATGAGAATTGAGGAAGAGCTTGGTGATTCTGCTCAATATCTCGGATTGAATGCCTTCAGAGCATTCCGCAAGTAATTTAATTTACTTACAATATAAAGGCCTGGCAATTGCTGGGCTTTTATTTTTTCAATTTATATTTTACTGGGTTCTAATTGAGAGGTTTTAATACCTATAAAAAAACGATTCTTATTTCGTATAATTTCAGTGTGTCAAGGAATTTTTGATGACACTTTTTGAGAATAAAAAAGGAGGTGCAGAATGGCTGAAAACAACCAAAATAACCCCAATAACAAAAAGCGTACAGGATTAGGTGCGATGTTTATCATCCTGTTGTTTATCGCTATTATCGGCATTATTGTCGGAGTGACTATCAATGGAAGAAGTAGAGTTGATAAGTCTTTCTCTGATGTCGATTTGGTGTTAGTAAAATCAAACACGATTAAGCCTAGTGTAGATGAGACCAACTCATCTGGTCAGATGTATGAATTATTCTATAAAAATGCTGAAAATTCAAAGCCTACTTTGACCATTGCTCATAGTGTTTATACCAATGATATTTATTATATTTCTGGTAATTATACTGAAGGTACAAAGACTAGAAGTTATAGTGGTACTTTATCAAAAGGTAAAGTGGAAGACTTGAAGTATTTGATAGATGCTTACAATGTAAACTATGGGAATCTTAACGAAAATAGTTTTAAGTATGTCACCGGTAAGAATTTTGCTGAAGGTGAACAAAAAGTAAATGATTATTCATGGATTTGGTCTTTGCTTACTCTTGTAGTTTTAGTCGTTTGTATTGTTTTCTTCATTAGATCTATTGGACGTAGCGGACAAGGTGGAGTGATGAACTTCAACCAGTCCAGAGCCAAGCAATCTACTGGTTCCAAAGTAAGATTCACTGATGTTGCTGGATGTGATGAAGTCAAAAACGAGTTGAAAGAAGTTGTAGAGTATTTCCATAATTCTGATAAATATAAGAAGATGGGAGCCAAGCTTCCTAAAGGTGTTCTTCTCGTAGGACCCCCGGGAACTGGTAAGACCTTATTGGCAAAAGCTGTAGCTGGCGAAGCTTCAGTTCCTTTCTATTCTATATCTGGTTCTGACTTTGTCGAAATGTATGTCGGTGTTGGTGCTGGGCGTGTTCGTGATATGTTCAATACAGCTAAAAAGAATGCTCCTTGTTTGATATTCATCGATGAAATCGATGCTGTCGGACGTCAAAGAGGTGCAGGATTAGGTGGTGGAAACGACGAACGTGAGCAAACATTGAACCAATTATTGGTTGAGATGGATGGATTCGAGGATAATTCTGGAATTATCGTCATGGCTGCAACTAACCGTGAAGATGTCTTGGATCCTGCTTTGCTACGTCCTGGACGTTTTGATAGAACTATAACAGTTGACTTGCCTGATAAAGCTGGACGTGAGGCTATCTTGAAGGTTCATTCAAGAAATAAACCTTTAGCTAAGGATATCAACTTTGCTTCTATTGCTGCTGTAACAGTAGGATTCAGTGGTGCTGATCTTGCAAATGTAATGAACGAAGCTGCAATATTAGCTGTAAGAAATGGTGAAAGTGTCATTTCTTCACCCGATATTACAGAAGCTATCGATAGAAGAATTGCTGGACCTGCTAAGAAGACTCATATGGAAGCTAATGAGAAGAGACAAGTGGCTTTCCATGAAGCTGGACATGCTATTATCGGATTAACTCTTCCTGATGCTGATAGAGTTCAATCAGTATCTATCATTCCTCGTGGACGTACTGGTGGTCATACCTTGATGACTCCTGAACACGATCACTTCTTATATACAAAGAATCAGTTGATTGCAAGAATAACTGGTTATTTGGGTGGAAGATGCTCGGAAGAAATTTTCTTCGGAGATGTATCTACTGGTGCAAGCGATGACTTCCAAAAGGCGACTAGAATAGCTCGCTCTATGGTCACGGAATATGGAATGTCTCCTTTAGGACCAGTTCAATATGAAGATCCTAATCAAGATGTCTTCTTAGGACGTGACTATAATAACTCTCAAAAGAATTTCTCTGGACAAGTAGCTTATGAAATAGATCAAGCTGAGAGAAAGATTATTGAAGAGTGTTATGCTAAGGCAAAGGAAATCATCACGAGTAGAAGAGATGATGTCACTTTGATTGCAGATGCCTTGATTGAAAAGGAAACAATCAATGACTATGAGATTCAATATCTTTTGACTAATAGAAAACTACCTACTTATGAGACTCAAAAAGTTGAAGCTCCTAAAGGTGAGGATGATTACACTCCTTTAAATCCAAACAATATCACATTGATTGATGATTATAAGAAATGGTACAAAGAAGTAGATAAAATCAATCAACACGGTTTACACAATATTGTGTTGGTTGTAGCTTCTACTTCTGCAGCTCCTATAGATAAGGATCAATTTAAAGAGATAGTTGTTTCTAGATTCCCTGATGGAAAAATCGGAGCTATCTTTATTACAAAGGATGACGTCGATAAGTTATCGGCATCGCCTAGAGTCTTAGGTGAACACTTGGAGAAGTATTCATCTGATAAAGTCTTGTATATCGACACTGATGAAATGTCAGTTGAAAAATTGAGAGACATTGTAAAGGGCTTATAAGGTAAAAGGCTGGATGATTCCAGCCTTTTATTAATTCTTGGTTAAGTAAGAAATGATATCTTTAGATTAGGCTTTTATTAGCTGAAACCTAAATACTAATTTTCATAGTTTGAGATAATATCAAAACTAAAAAGGAGTTTTAAATATGAAAAATAATAAGATAATTGCAATATTCTCTTTTATCATTCTTTGTTTTACGAGTTCATGCACTAAAGGAAATAGTAGTTCTTCAGGTAATTCTACAACACCTTCTATAGTAGCTCCTACAACACTTACTGATAAGACTAACACTTCGACTAGTTCTTCCTCGAAAGAACTTCCACATTGTCCGCAGGAATTAGGAAAGAGTTTCAATTTGATGGAAGAGGAAGATGATACTATGACTGTCACAGTCACAAATCCATCGAGTGAAGGCACTAAAGGCTTTTATTCTCCTGATGAAGTGACTATAGAAAAGAACATTACTGATTATAGTTATCAATCCATATATGATTGGCATTACACTCCATCTACTGGAAAAGTTCCTCTTTTAGTGATTCCTGTAGTTATTCCTGGAAATGAACACAGAGTTCATGATGATACATTGGATATCATAAAGACAGCATTTTTTGGTGGAGATGATGAATTGAATTTTGAATCTCTTCATTCTTATTATTACAAGTCTAGTTATGGTCAATTGGATTTTACAGGATTAGTAACTGATTTCTACTATCCAAAGAGAAATTCTAATAGTCAATATAAGAAATCTACTGATTTGAATATAAATAATTTGAATGGGTTGGTTAAAGAAAGTGTCGATTGGGCTAAAGACACATATGATTTGAACATGGCTGATTTCGATTCTGATAAAGATGGTACGTTAGATGGAGTTTGGATTATTTATATACGTAGGGTTAATCCCAATGATACTTCTTTATATTGGGCTTTTACTACGACCACTTCAGAGGTTGGAACTGTCGATAATCCGTGTGTAAATACATATGGTTGGGCTGGACTAGATTTCTTGACTGGCGATATTTATAGTGATAAAACATCTGATGATGGATGCGATGGTCATGTCCTGATTCATGAGACTGGTCATATGTTAGGATTGCAAGATTACTACACATATAGTTCATCTAGTTATTCACCTTTAGGAAGAATAGATATGATGGATAACAATGCTGGAGATCAAAACCCATATTCTAAATTGCTTTTAGGTTGGATTAAACCTTATGTTGTAACTGGTAATGCCACAATCACACTGAAATCCGATATGTCTAAAGATAATGTGATAGTCATTCCGTATGATTCTAAATCATATAAGTTTGATAGTGACGGTAAGCTGATATTCAATCCCTTTGATGAATATATTGTCATAGATTATTATTCTCCTAAAGGATTGAATGAAAAAGATTATGAAGCTTATAAAGTTCAAACAGTTAAGGATAGAGGCGCTAGAGTTTATCATGCTGATGCAAGGTTAGTTAAATTGACTTCTAATGGAAATGATCAATACGATGTCGAATTACCCGATGATCCAGATAGTTTTGTCGATGATAATGAAGGTAAATATTATATGTTTGTTACTAATACTGAATCTCTTAATGACTCTAAGACAGTTGAGTCTTACTTTTTGTCTGATGCTGATAACAGCTGGGATGAAATTAGATGGATCAGTGCAAATAAAAATATATTAAATAGTTCTAGTGATAATAAAGGAAGATTATTCGAGAATGGATCGACATTCTCTTTAGAAGATTACAAAAATCAATTTGTAAGCAGCAAATTTGATAATAAGGAGAGTTTTTCTTCTGTTGTATTGTTTTCAATGTAAAACCTAATCATATTTTTTGAACTTTTCTATTAATTTTATATAATAACAAAAAAGATAAGGGGATATTGGTTTTGATTAACATTTTATATGCTGGCAATCAAAGGATGTTCAAAGGTTTAATCATGTCATTGACCTGTTTGGCGTCTAATACAAAAGAAGACTTGAATGTTTTTATTATAACTGGTAATTTTTTGAAAATTAATTCAGGTTATGTAGCTTTTAACAAGAAAGAAATTGATTTCTTAGAAAAGATAATAAAGATTTATAATCCAAATAATAAGATAACATTATTGGATATGAGTTGTTTGGAAGATGAATTGATGAATAGCACCAACAAGAACACAAAATTCACCCCATATACATTGTTGAGATTGTACATAGATGATAAGGTTTTCTCTTCGATAGATAATAGACTTCTTTATATGGACATAGATACGATGTGTTTTGGAGATATAAAAGAACTTTATAATTTTGATTTAAAAGGAAAAACATTAGGAATGGTTAGAGACAATGTCGGAAGACATTGGATTCATAAGAATTACTGCAATGCAGGAATGATTCTTTTCGATGTCGATAAAACAATTGAAAACAAAGATAAAATAATAAAAGCCAGAGAGATGATAAGAACAGTGAAGATGTTCATGCCTGATCAAACAGCTATCAATAGAGCATTTAAAGATGATATTGAATTCTTGCCTTCTAAGTATAATGAACAAAATAAGATGGAAAAAGATACATTGGTAAGACATTATTGTGGTGTTTTAAAGTTCTTCCCTTATATGCATATCATTAAAGTTAAGCCATGGGACGACGATATAGAGAAATTCCATAAGCAAAGAAAAGAACATGTCATGGACAAGTCCATTGAAATAACAAATGAATTTGTAAGACAATATAAAAACAATGAAGAACCTCATTTGATCAAGTAGATCTCTAAGATTAGGTTTTCAATATGCTTTAAATAAAATTAGCACTCTAAGTGTTAGAGTGCTTGACTTTGATTTCTAAAGTAATATAATTAAATTGTTGGTTCGGAAAATTAAGTATTGTTCATAGAACATCTGATCCTTAATCATACATGACGATGCCTGATATAGGAAAAGGACGATCTAAGATCCTTAATTAATTTATTTGAACTCTATGGAGTATTTTCTGAACTAGCAAATAATTGAAAGGAAATTAACTTTATGGCACAACCAATTTTTATTGACAATGAGAAGTTTAAAGACATTTGTGAGACTATAGGATATACTTTCAACAATCCTTATCTCTTGGAACAAGCATTTATCAGAAAATCTTATTCTATAGAGCATCCCGGAGTTGAAAACAACGAAGTATTAGAATTCCTAGGTGACAAAGTATTGGATTATGTTATCGTTTGGTCTATGTCTACTCCAGAATGGTATGGAAGTTTCACGCAAAGCCATCAATTCCATTCGAAGTTTGACGAAGGAAAATTGACTAATATTAAAAAGAATTTAGTCGATAAAGAGATGCTTGCAAAGAGAATGGCAATCCTTGATTTATCTAAGTATTTGGTCATGGGTAAAGGAGATATTCAAAACAACGCACAAAATGATCCCTCAGTCTTAGAAGATTTATTTGAAGCTATATTAGGAGCTGCTGCTATCGATTGTAGATGGAATTCCACAATTCTTAGAAATCTTGTATACAAGATGCTTGATCCTGTGTCTTATTTGAATCAAGGATATGATCAAGATTTCAATTACTGCTCACAGTTACAGGACTGGTGCCTCAAACATAAGGTTCCACTCGAATTTAAATTTTGTGAATTATCCCCTGAAGAAATGCTTATGACTGGTGGAATAGCTGGATTTAGCGAACTTTTGAGTGGATATAAATATAGCTGTTACGTCAATATGTTTGATAAGACTTTCAAAGCTCAAGGTCAAAGCAAGGCCGGGGCTAGAATGAAAGTATCTAAGATTATTCTCGATTATATCAAGATGAATAAGATAGGTGAAGAAAAGACTGAAGAAGCTAAAGATAAGAGTGAAGTATCAGAAGATAGTGCGGTTCAAGTTCTAAATATTTTCTATCAAAAAGGTGTGATAAAGAAACCTTTATATGAATTTGAAGAAAAGCATGATCAAAATGGAAAACCATATTGGCATGTAAAGTTATCAATTCCTGATTTTGAGCCTTATTTCTATGGTGATTTTGCTTCTCAAAGAGAAGGAAAGAGGAAATTGTCTCTAGCAATGATCAATAAATTGATAGAAGAAGGTATTATCAAGTAGAAAACTGAGAAGAATTTATAAAAATACAAAAATAATAGTGGAAATTATTATTAGTTATGATATAATTTCCCTTGGCCTCTTGTTGAAATTGGTATACAAGCCTGACTCAAAATCAGGTGCCCCTAAAGCATATCGGTTCAAGTCCGATAGAGGCCACCACAAAGATTATTTCACTCCAAGCAAAAGCTTGGAGTTTTTTAATATAAAATTTTATAAGATTAAAAGACAATATAATTAATGATAATAAATGATAATTATTGATGCTCAATTAAATGCATAAAGTGGTCAGCTAATTTTGTACAAATATAAATATATATTTTATGATTTAATGATAATTCACGGATTTTTTGCCATAACATTTACAACAAAAAAGCCGTTCCCCTTTTTGTAGTGGGGGAATTCGGCTTGTTTTATCCTGATTGGTGCTAAAAGACGTTGTTTTGTCTAGTTATTCGGATTGGAAAAGTTTTATTTAATCTATTGAGCTTTAGATACTGAATAATAAGTATCGCTTCCACTTGTTTCTGATTTCACTTGATATCCATCTGGCACTAAATTTGCACCTGCTTCTGAAGTGGCATTACCAGGATTGTATCCATGGAATTTACCACCTTTTATAACCATTTTAGCAAATCCATTTTTGAAATAAGGGTCATATGCATTTATAACAAATCCATAGGGAGATTCATCATCTAGTTGTTGAATATCAAAATAGCCACCATTTATTACTAAATTACCTACGACGACATAGATAGCGGTGTCGTTACCATTATAAGATCCACCATTGATCTCTATTGAAGCTTCACCTTGAATATCTAAGCAATAGCAATCGTTTGCTTTTGCTTTTATTCCACCGGTGCCTTTGCTGTCGTCAAATATCATCTTTCCACCTCTGACAGAGAAGAAACTCCAATCGTAAGTTTTCCACAAATCCACTGTATTAGATAATGTGTATCCATTGAAATCAAAATGGAATTCAACATTTCTAGTTACAAACATGTTGTTATCAAATTCTATATTTGATCCACATACAATTTTATCACCATCCTTTACAGCTGCTAAAGCAGCTTCAATTTGGTCCATACTATAAACTGTGAATTCATGGTTTTCATTATTATGATCGATTTTGTATCTAAAGTTTGTAACGTAATTCCAAGTGGAATTTGTATAAGTGAAAACATTACCGTTATCAGTGTCGAAGTAGAAATCACCTTCGTTAGACGTCTTATTTAAATCAATTGGATTTCCTTGATCATAAATCCATTTTGTACCAGGCTCTCCGCTGTCGCCTTTATCTCCAGTATCTCCTTTTACGCCTTGAGCTAGAACACAGTGCTTTTAACTCCATCAATAACCCAATAACCATCATCACTGATGGTTATAGTAGGAGATTCTCCATCATCTCCATCTTTTCCATCTTCTCCTTTTTCACCTTGAGCACCACTTGGACCGGTTGGACCTGTATCGCCTTTTATTCCGACAATTCTACATGAACCCAAAGATAAACAACTAGCTAAAAGTAAAACGGATAATAACACTTTCTTTTTCATATGCTTTTTGTTCCTTATTTTGCTTTATTATAAAAATAAATAAAGCAATTACAAGAAAGCGCTTTTTCATCAAATAATAACAAAAATAATATTATGTGTAAAAAGAATTGCATTGAATAAAAATTTTCTTTTGTATGTTTGTTATTTAAAATGATTTATAAAAATTAAAATATATTTATTTTTAAACATTAAGATTTAAAGATTGATAATTATGTAACTATATAAAGATACAAAATTTGTATCACAAGATTATTAAATTGTAATTTTTTTAATAAAAATCAATACCGAGTTTTATAAGATAAAAAAAGGAGGCTTGAGTCCACTTTTTAGATGGAGGAAGAAATCCTACATATAGAAAGGAAATGATGATGAAAAAAGAAGAAATTATTACAGTAGTTATGAAACTACCTGATGAAAAGGTTGAAGTAAGAAAGATAAAAAACACATATAAAGAATTATCTGAATTTTGTGAAGGTCTGATAGATATTGCACCTTGTCCTATTGAAGGGGTTGATATTATTTTTAATGATGAATTTCTAATGAATGGTATGAGACCTAATATAGTAACTCCAGAAAACTATGGAGTTATTTGTGGACCAATTATTTTTGCAGGTGTCGATTCTCAAACCGGTGATACTATAAGCTTAACTGAAGAGCAAGTTAAAGAGGTTATACAGTATTGTAATGACAATATGTTATTTAATATGGCGTTGGAATCAGCATATGCCTATTCAAGATCTGTAGGATCTTTTAATAAATACATACGAGAAATGATGGAAGGAAAAGAATAATATGCCAAATTGGTCTGAAGCATCTATGGCAGTGTTTTTACCGACAAAAAATGCCGATAAATTCCTAGATTTGTTTTTAGCTGGTGACGCTGAAATAGATAAGAATAAAAAAGAATTTTTTAGTAGGACGTTTATCATTAGTAAAGATAAAGAAATAAAAGATGATACGGCATTATTAAAAATTGAATTTGAAAGTGCTTGGAGTATTTATTCATGTATGATGAAAGAAGAAAATGATAAAAATAAAAAATGTTTAACATTAAAAGAAGCAATAGATAAATATGAGGTAGAAAGAATTGTAATTAAAGCAATAAAAACAGAAATTTCGTTTGAAGAAAGCATTGTATATGATAGAAAATTTTATAATGACATCTCATATCAATCTAGAGAGTTGTATTTAGATCCGACAAATGAATATTTGAATTAAATATTAGGAGAATTATGTATGCCAAATTGGATTAGAAATAAATTGATAGTATCTAATACATTCATAAGTGAATTACAAAAGTATCATTGCAAATATGATGAATTTAATAATATATATTTTGATTTTAATACTGTGATAAAACTTCCTAAAGAATTAGAGATTGAAATCAGTTCAAAAAGTTATGATGGATTGAAATTATATTTAGCTAAGATAAATCCATCATTTAAAGAATATGGAGAGAAGAAAGACAAATGGATTATAGATGAGTATTCATCGTTGATAGACAATTTGAAGAAAACTAGATGTTTTTTCGATAATTTTTTAATAGATCAAAATGAAATAAAAGCAATAATAACTAAATATAAAGATAATATAAATGAAGTAGAAGAACTAGGTAGAAAGATGATTCAAAATTATAAAGATTATCAATATATGAATTGGTACGATTGGTGTGTCGACAAGTGGGGAACTAAATGGAATTCATATAATACTAAAATTGGGTTTAATTATTTGATGTTCGATACAGCTTGGAATCCACCAATACCTTTGATAATTAAATTATCAAAGCTTCATCTAAATATAAAAATGGCCTTGCTATATTCAAATGAAAACATTGGTTATCAAACTGGTTTTATGTTGATCACCAATGGAACTGTCGATTTGGAAGGAACTTTCAAGGATGAATCTATAGATGCATATAAATTGGCTTTTGATTTATGGGATTGTGGAGATTCATATAGATACGATGAAGGAATAGGAACATATGTTCCTAAATAAATCTCATTAAAGCCTGTGATCGATGCTATGCGAACATGGGGCAATGAATTGAAAGAAAAAAATAAATATGCTAATTGAAAATACTGCTCGATTAAATAATAAAATCAGTGGAACTCAACGATATATTTAGTTTGCTCTTTAGTTTTCGAAAAAAATTTTGTTAACTATTTTGTTGGATTTATAAAATATGAAAAGCTGGCAACTGCCAGCTTTTTGTTATTTGTTTTTGTAGTTATAAAATGTTGGAATTAATGACAACAGATATGTCAGAAGACCTACGCCTAACATAGTTCCAACTTGTCTTATATTTGGCTTATAGAAACCGATAGTATGATTATAGCTATCAAACCATTCAGGAAATTGAGGAATTTTAAATATAAAGACAAAAGCAATGGAGATTATTATACTGATTAAGAGAATAGAGATAGTTCCACATAAAATAGGCTTAAGTATTTCTTTTTTGCTATAACCTAATTCTTTCAACTTGATTGAGTCAGCAAATTGTTTCTTAGTCATTGAATAAAGAAGCCAGATAAACGATGCTATGGATAATATCAATAAAGGAATTGACCATTTGAGATAGAGATTCATTTCTTTATTTGCATCTTGTTTTGCTATAGATAATAAGGCACTATATTCATTTGTTATTCTATATTTATAAAATGCTTCATTTCTCTTTTGTTTCGATAGATATTTAATGATGTTGTTAATTACTGTCTCATCTTTGGTAGCTGGTGCGATAACCCATCTACATTTCGAAGATTCATTGATTTTATTGAAATAGTTTGAAGATACGATACTTAAGCAGTAATAGGAATATTTTTTTCCCTCTAAAGTATCTAAAAATGTTTTACTATCGTAGTTATTAATTATTTCTTTAACTTTTTCAGAATCAAATCCTGTATTTAGTATCCCACATATTTTAAAGAAGCTGCTTTCGTGACTGGAATTTTCTCCACCATTGACATATTTTCCAATAAGGGAATTAGGAGTTATGTTTTCTGGCTCAATTTGATCAGTTATTTTAAAAGAGTTATTTTCCTTTGTTACTCTTTGATAGCCACAATTTTTAAAAATATAATATTGGAAATCTGTAATCATAACATCATTGTCTTCTTTTGGAAAATCACCAGCCATTATTGAAAATGTACTTGGAAAATCACTTAGATTTGTTGAAGTGATTGAACCTATAATATCTAAATCATCTAGATATCCAGGTCCTAGATAATTAGTACCTAAATAATTGTGAGATAGAGTAGGAATATATGAACTATCTTCTATTACTCTCGTAAAATTAACACCAGTTTCCTCATTTATAAGATTGACATCTGAAGGATTTATGAAATTATATTTATCGAGGATGTATGGATATTTTATTGATAATGCATTTCCTGTAGAGTGATTCAACGTATAGCTTGTTAATTCCTTATTGTAATTAAAGCTTAAGAAAGTATCGCTCATTCCATATAAGGTTAATCCAGTTATAAATAACAGTAACGTAATAACAGTTTGAATAATATTTCTTTTTAAATAAGATAAAGTTAATTTTAACGTACTGATAAAATTGAGTTTGTTTGATTTCTTTTCTCTTTTAAATATTTTTCCTTCGTTGTTTTTAATAGAAGAATTAAACAGCTGTCCATTTTTAAATTCAATAAAAGAAATTGTTCCATCGTTAAATGTTGATTTGTCTTCACTAAATATAAGCACAAGATGATTGTATGAATAATCTTTTAATAAATTTAAATATCGGGTATTTTTTGTTATTGTAGGTTCTACTAATAATATATTTGGATTCTTTGAAATAGCTTGTGCTATGCATACACATTCTTTTTCTTCATCATTTAGCTTAGATATCTTTTTATTTCTAATTAATGATAAGTTTAATTTCTCTAAGGTGGAATCAATCTCTTCTTTTGACAAAAATGAATTAAGTTTTATTGAATTGATAACAGTTAAGTCTGGGTTTAGGAGGCTATTTTCTGAGATGAATCCGATATTAGTATTGATATAACTAAGTTTAGCTTCTCCTTTTAACTTAGTGAAATCTTCACTGTCAATAATTATCTTTGATTCTTTTGTTGCAGGATATAATCCAACTAATATCTTTATCAAAGATAAATATGATTTCTTATCATCAGAAGTAAAAATGACTAAGCCACATGAAGGTAAGTTTAAATTGATTTCTTTTAAATAATAAGCATCATTTAGAGTACCATTTTCTTTATAAGAAAGATTAACAATATTTATCATTTTGATTACCTCACAAGTTTTCTACAGATAAAGAAACACCACCAGTATTTGAGATAGGGACTGATAAATCTTTTATTAGTATTTTTATACAAATATTAAAGAAATTTTTCATGAGGCCTCCTTTAGCTAAGCGCTTTCATAGCTATTATACACTCTTTTTTTACTAATCAATGATTTGACTTAAAAGTCCTTAACAATTTAAGATGCTACAATTTCTTAGATAACTTTCTAAAAAAATCATCATGATGGTTTTTCTAAAAATTGTAATAATAAACAGAGGTTTATAAGCAACTTGTTGAAAATAATAATTGACCTTTTTAAAAAGAGAGATTGATAATTTTAATGTATCCAATTATATGGAGGATAATTATATGAATATTTTTGATCAAGTTGTCTATCAAGTATTTATTAGAGACTTTACCAAGGAAGGAACTTTTAAAGCAGCTGAAACTAAGCTTGAATATATTAAGAGTTTAGGTGTAACAATTATTCAATTGATGCCTTTTCATCCTATTGGAGTTAAAGGAAGAAAAGGAACTTATGGTTCGCCTTATGCTATTCAAGATTACGAGAAAGTAACACCAGATTATGGTACTTTAGGTGATTTGAAAGACTTCGTCTCTAAAGCTCATGCTTTAGGTCTTAAAGTTGTCATGGACGTTGTTTTTAATCATACTTCTAGAGATAGCAGATTATTAGAAGAACATCCTGAATGGTTCTATCACAATTCAAAAGGTGAGTTTGCTAACAAAGTTGGTGATTGGGCAGATGTATATGATTTGGATCATTATAAGTATGGCCTAGATGAGTATCTTGTATCCGTATTGAAGAATTACGTCGTAAATTATGGAATAGATGGATTTAGATTTGATGTATGTTCTTTAATTCCTTTGTCTTTCTATAAAAAGCTAAGAAATGAATTGGATCCTATAAATAAAGATATTATTTATATAGGTGAAGCAATTGATTCTAGTTTTGTTCTTTATACTTGGAAAGTTGGATTTAATGCGGATACTCAACAGGAATTGATGGATGCTGGATTTAATATCCTTTATCCTTATGATATTTGGCAGTGGCTTAAAGGATATTTAGAAAACAGGGATACTGATAGAGAAAAGGCTATGATGAATTTAAGTCAATACAGAGCTTTATATAATTTATCCATTGCTTCGATAGGTGTAAATAAAGGTCATCTTTTAACGATTGAGAATCACGATCAAAGAAGAATAGCTTCTTATAGTAAAAATATAGAAGCTACCAAGTCGCTATTAGCTTATTCATTCTTTGGAAAAGGAACTGGATTCTTGATGTTCGGTGAAGAAGTTGGAAATGATAAACAGTTAAATTTCTTTGAGAAAGAAGATATCTCATTAGAAATAAAAGATGAGGATTATTTTGAATTTGTCAAAAAGAACATAGCCTTGAAAAGAAGAGAAAAGAATAAGGATATCAGAACTACAGAAATGTTAGATGAGCAAGGCTCGTTGTTGGCTTTAGTAAATACTTATGATGAAAAGGATTATGAGATTGGATTATTTCCGTTGGAAGGAACTAAAGAAATAGCAATCCTTCCTGATGAATATAACGGAAAGTATCATGATTTGCTGAATGATGAAGAAGTTGAAGTTTTAAATGGAAAGATAGTCGTCGATAAAGCGATGATATTGAGCAAATCTAATTAGTTGATTTGCATTTTACTTCTTGGAATCAATTGAATTATTAGATTGCAAATATGATCTATTGATTCTTTGAAGTTACATTTAATCCATAATTGAACGATAGCCATTATTCCTTCAATATAGAATTTGACTATATAGTTTCTATCTTCTATGTCGACATTAAATTTATCTAAGATAGGAGCTAGGATGTGCTTATATAATTTTGTGTAATTTAAATCAATGTTTAGAATTTCAGGTCTCATAATAATAGCTGTCATTACTTTTTTATGTTCTTTAATGTATGTTAAATATGGAATCAAATAAGTTTTGCTTATCAAAAATAATTCATTTGTTGTCTTTGTTTTCATGTCACGAGGAAGATTAGCTTTTATATTGTCGAAATATGAAAAGAAATCATTGATCATCCAATCGACACTTTCTTTTAAAAGATCATCTATGTTTTCATAATGAAGATAAAAGGTTGATCTATTGACACCAGCTTTTTTGCAAATTTCTTTGATTGTTATGTAGTCATAATCTTTATCGTTTAAAAGATAAATTAAGGCTTCGTCCATAGCTCTGGCAGAATTGGAGTATTTGGTCTCAAATCTATTCATTTTATATCTCCTCCTTATGTCATATAAATACTTTAAATCATAAAAAAGGGCGGATCCGCCCTTTTTGCATAATAGACTTACTTTGCTTATTCTTTGGCAGTAGTATCAGCATCGACATCAGTGATTTCTTTGGCGAGTTTCATGATGTCAGCTGCATATTTTTCTTTTTGGAGTTTAGCATTGCAGTGTAAATTGGATAGTTGACACAAATACCCACTATTCCGATTATTCCTGTAATGATTCCTAAAATAAACATAGGTGTAGTTTCTCCACCGATTACACCCATTGCTAAGCACATTCCTACACCTAATACTAATGTAGAAGTAATTCCAAAACTAAATGTGAAGATAGTTGGTCCTTGTTTAACTTTAGCATCTAACTTCTTTAAAGCGACAACCTTTGAATCTTTCTTTACCGTATATTCCTTAGCGATAGATTCTGCATAAACTTTATCTATGTTCATCTTATTCATTCCCCTTGAACGCCTATAATCATAGACTTCGATGAGGCTGAATTTAACAACTCTATTTTTAAAAAGTGTTGATTTAAAATTATGTTCGTTTATTGCTTAGGTAAATCAGTCTTTGTGGTGGTGTCTTTGTTTTGCTTATTTGCTTTCTCAATTATTTTATGTGCGTCTTTTCTTTGCTTCTCAGTTGTTTGAGATTCATCCATGTTCAAGACGATAGCAGCCATTCTAGTTTTTCTTTTATCGTTTAAGGATTTCTTTCTTAATTCTAAGACACCCCAAGTGATAAGACCGGCTAGTATTATGGAAAGGACAACCCAATAACCCCAAACTGGGAATTGAAGTGCTTTTCCAGCTTCCCAAACTTCATTGACTGCTGTTGTTCTATCACCATAATCTTTCATGATGACTAGATGAGGAAGGATAGAAGCGTCAGGATACATAGCATCTAATTGTCTATCTTTAGATTCGACATCATAATATATATAAGCATCTGCATTATCTTTCAAGGTTCCTTCGAAGAAGTAAGATAAGTTTTTCTTCAAATAATCTTCGCCTTCTACACCTTCAGGCGCATCGATATATGGATTATCTTCTTCATTTCCGGATGAACCATCGCTTGTTTCATCAGCGATGATTTCCTCATTTTCTTCAGGTGTTCTCACGTCATAACTATCTCTGAGGTAATTTAATATTTCATCTGATGCGATAAATGGAGTGTATCCTATGTAATCCATATTTGCGACGGCAGGACCCATTTCGTATTCGTCACTTTCGGGGAAAGGATTAGATAAAAAGTCTACATATTGTTGAGCTAATTCGGTCACACCATGGGTCAAGGCGTTTTTAGTCATACACCATCCGTCTAGCCAAAGGTTATCACAGCCTTCAGGCAAAACGTAATAAAGAGTCGGCTTAGAAGGATCGGTTTCTCTCAAATCATCAGCTCCATTCATGGCGTATACAGCATCACCACTCCAAGCCAAATCCATTCCAACCATTGTTCCTTTTTGAATATCGTCTTTACCGTTATCTACTTCATATCCATAGATATTTTTAGATAATGTAGACAATGAATTTGAAATTTGCTGATCTAAATAATGTTGCTCTGTTCTATTGAAAATCTCAGTGAGCTTTTCGTTGTATTCATCATCTGAAATAGTCTTTGCTTCAAACTGATCTTTTAAAGCATAGATTTCATCATGGAAAGCATTCATATAAACAGCTGCCATAGTATCTCTGACAGAGTCTTTTGCATAAGCAGTGTTCTTATAGTCTTCGTCCCACATTATGTTCCAGTCTTTAACATCTTCGGTGATTTTTTCCGGTGTGATATTTCTATCTTGGAATTTATAAAAAGTAGGATTATAGAGAAGACCGACAGTACCCCACATATATCCACGCATATAATTTTGCATGATGTCAGTTTTTTCTTCACCACTTGTCCCATCGTTATAGCAATCCACTGCTTTAATGGATTTAACCTTTTCAATCAAATATGGTGAGGCGTATTGATCATAGTTTGGAGTAGATCCAGGATAATCATCGCTTTCAAAAGGTATGATTAAATCTTGAGCCATCAAACGTTGAATTGCATAATCAGAAGGACAGACAAGATCGAAGTCAATCTTTCCTGTTCTCAATTGGTTAATCATATCTTCATTGGTAGAAAATGTCTCATATTGAACTCTTATATTTTTACCATATTCATTCTTCATATATTCTTCAAATCTAGTATTGATACCTTTGATAGGCTTTGGGTCATAACCATTGTTTTCAGCTTCTCTAGCATCCATGTCAGGAAGAATATAGTCATCAGAGTTATAGACTTTCAATACTTGTACTTGGGAATTTTCAGCTCTCTTGATATTGTTTGATATGTCGATTGCCTTTGCAGCTTTTAATCCTAGGCTAGAAGCAGATCCACCGATTTCTAGTGCGATAAAAGCTAAAGAGATAAGTCCTAACGAAATTGATTGTTTTTTCATTTTTATCTCCTTTCTTTAGCAAGCTTTGCTCTTTTACGAGCGTGTATTGCTTGAATGTTTTTACTGTGATGATTTGTGTAGATAGTGTTGATAATGACTACTAACACTACTGCTAAGAAAATGAAAGTTGTTAATGGGCGCATTTCTGGTGGAACAGGTCCTTTTCTTATCTTTGATTGAATTAAAGTAGAAAGAGTGGTTATAGTGTTATCACCAGAGAGTAATCCATTTCCTGCAGTGAAAGCAGTGACTATGTAGTCATCCAAAGACAATGAAATAGCGAGAAGGAATCCAGAAGATATTCCAGGTGCGATTTGCGGAATGATGACCTTTCTTAGTGCTTTGGCGGGCGTTGCATTTAAATCTAATGCAGCTTCATATAATTCTGGATTCATTTGTTGTAACTTTGGCTTTACGTTCAAATAAACGAAAGGCATAGATAAAACACAATGTCCTGCTAACAAAGTCCAGTATGAGAAGAGAGAATTTCTAAATATGATATTACCTGCAAAAACAAACATAACTGTCAATGATAAAGCCATGACGACTTCAGCATTTACAACAGGAATTTGAGTCATTCCTTCGATAATAGTTTGAGTTCTTCTCTTTGAATAGAATGATCCGATAGCACCTATTGTTCCTATTGCTGTTGAAACTAAAGCAGATGTAATAGCTAAAATTAAAGTGTTACCTAAGGCGATTCCTATTTCTTGATTATGGAATAGATTTACATATAAATCACCTGATAAGCCTGTTCCTAACCATCCACCTCCGTTATTCCAAACACCAATAACGTTAGTGTCAGTGAAAGAAAAGGCAATTAAAACTAGAATAGGAAGATACATCAACAAAAGCATTATCCATAAGAAAGATGATGCTAGTACTTTCTTTAGAGTTACCATGCTCCACCTCCTCTAACATAATCGTTATTTTTGGAAAATTTCTTAGAAACTAGCATAGAAAGGAATACTAGAATCAACATGATCAATGCCATAAATGATCCGCTGTTCCAATTAGAGTTGTTGAAAGACATAGCAATTGAGTTTCCAAATAGCATTATCTTTCCGTTACTCATTGTGTCTGATATGACATAAGACGACATAGTCGGCATGAAGACCATTTGAGCTCCAGCCATAATTCCAGGCATGGACTGAGGAATGATATTTTTTATGAATACTTGGAAAGGAGAACAACCTAAATCTGCTGCAGCTTCTATTTGTCCCTTGTCCAATCTCAATAATGTGGAATAAAGTGGTAATATAGTAAAAGGTAAGTAGTTATAGACCATACCTATCATTGTTGTAATGATTGGATGTTCTCCAGAGTCTATTCCAATCCAAGATAGAATATCACGTGTTGCACCTGTTCTTAAAACGAAGTTAATCCACATTGGGAGAACGAACAACATGACCATCATCGCATTTTTATTATATTTAGGATTTGATAAAAAATATGCGATAGGATATCCAATCAACAAACATAATACTGTATTGAATAAACCGATTAATATTGAAACGAACAAGACTGATAGTTTTGTTGTAGAAGTAAAGAAGCTAACTAATGCTTGCCAAGAAAAATAACCATTTGAATCAGTGAATGCATAATAGATGATGATTAATATTGGCAAGATGACGAATAGAACAAGAAATACAATGTAAGGAACTGCTAGGAACCTTTGACCATTTTTCCTAGATTTCATATTCTGAGATATCTCCTTTCGCTCTTAAAGTAATCTTGTCTTTAGGAATTGATATACCAACTGTATCGCCTACGTTGAAAGGATAAGGCGTGGAGATAATGAAGTCTTCTTCTTCATCATCAGTTCTGGCGATGATCAAATAATGATCTCCTTTATAGACTTGAGATATAACTGTAGCTCCGATTTGAGAAGAAGATATATCGTCTGTAATTTGAATATCTTCAGGCTTTACTGTAGCTGTCACTTTGAATCCAGTGAGATCGTATTTGCTGTTTCCAACGACGAGATATCCATCTTCATCGACATTGGAGTTTGCTAATAATTGAGTGATGTTGACTTCGAAGGGAACATCATCAATAACGACATTGTTATTTTTATCGATTTGAATATCGGTGAAAACATTAGTACTCAATTGTTTCTTCATAATATGCATTGAATCAGGAATTAATGTTAAGTAGATATTTGATTTCTCAGCAAAATCTTTTGTTGATTTAACAATGACTTCTTCTTTTCCGACCATGATTGAGTATTGGAAGAATATTCCTTTGAAAACCTTGCTGTCGATAAATCCTTCGAAACTATCTTCTTTTTGTGTTGTTGACAATTTGATGTCTTCAGGACGTATGACGACATCGACTCTATCGTGAATGGGGAAGTCATCCAAACATGTAAATTCTTTTCCTAATATCTTGACTCTCTTTTCACCTGTCATTACACCGTTGTAAATGTTGGAATCTCCGATAAAATCCGCGACAAAAGCATTCTTTGGCTCGTTATAAATATCGGTAGGACTTCCAATCTGTTGAATTACACCATCGCTCATGACCATAACTGTGTCGGACATTGTCAAGGCTTCTTCTTGGTCGTGGGTGACATAAATAAAGGTGATTCCCAATTTTCTATGCATCTCTTTCAATTCGAGTTGCATATCTTTACGCATCTTTAAATCCAAAGCTCCCAAAGGCTCATCCAAAAGTAGAATCTTAGGTTGAAGTACAATAGCACGAGCGATAGCGACACGTTGTTGCTGACCACCGGATAGTGTGTCGATAGAGCGGCCTTCCATTTCATCGAGATCGACGATTTGAAGAGCTCTCATAATTCTATCGTCCATTTCAGCATTAGAAAGGTGGCGGTATTTGTAAGCTTGTTCTGGAGTGTTCTTCAATTCTTCGATAATTCCCTCGAATTTCTTGATTCTCTCCTCTTTTTCGTTTTGATCCATGATATTATCTTTGGATAAACGAGCAATCTGCTTTTTTAAATATTTAATCTTAGTCTTGTTAATCTTCAAAACAGGAGTTCCGTCTTTCTTCTTGAGAGGAACAGGAACTTTGACTTGCTTTAATCCAAAAGCGACGTTTCCATAAACATCATAGTTTGGGAATAAAGCATAATGTTGGAAGACTGTGTTGATAGGTCTTTTGTAAGCAGGCATCGTAACGATGTCTTTTCCTTCTAAGAGAATATCTCCTGATGTAGGTGTCTCAAATCCAGCAATCATTCTTAATGTTGTGGATTTTCCACAACCAGAAGGTCCGAGAATTGTTAAGAATTCACCTTTCCTGACATAGAAGTTTTCATCTTCGATGACTGTGACGCCATCAAAGATTTTAGTCACGTGTTTGAACTCGATGATCTTCTCATCTGTCATTGGCGAACGTGGTCTGTCGAAGTTTCTTTCGACATGCTTTCCGTTCTTTCCTAACTCAATAGTGTTGGTGGTAGCCTTGTCATTGACTGGTTCAGTTTTGTTGTCGCCGACAGTTACTACGGGTTTTTGAAATAAGTTACTTTCCATTTAATAAATCCTTTTCTTAAAAAGACGCCAAAAAAGTTCGTTCATAGAATTTAAATATTTTTATCTTCTATAATTGAACAAAAACAAGCAGAGCCTTTTTTTGAATTTTCATTCAAAAAAAGATTGACGTATCGACTCAATAGAGCACGAGCACTAATTAAAACTACACCCCCAGGATCAAGATCCGAACCAGAAGATATGTGTTCCAATTTACCTATGTTCCCCCTAACCTATTTTCCGTATCTATATCTGTGTCAGAAAATCGTTGAGTAGTATGGGGCAAACCAATCAAAAAATCAATAAGAAATTTCAAAAAAAAACCTAACTTGGTTTTTAAAATAAAAAAACCTAATTTTTTGTTTTAAAATTAGCAAACTAAAATATATAAAAAAGTATCGATGTTTACTATGTTTTTTATGACTGTTAGCACTTTATTTTTAACTATGAAAATAAGTAGTAAAAAAATAAGAAAAAACTAGTGAAAAATCACCTATTTTTTTCTAGCTTATTTTTTTAATTTTTTCTATGACAAAAAGATTCTTAATTTAATAACATAAATATATTATTAATATTGATAAACAAAATTTATTAAAGTAAAATCAAAGAGCAAAAGAAAGGAAACATGTGCATGAGAAAAAGAATAGCTACAACTAGCATGGTTATAGCGTTACTGGTCTGCTGTGTTGGTGTATCCAACACAAAAGCTGATGACAATAATGAATACGGCATTCTCTCAAATATGGGATTCAGCCATTCCGAAAGGAACGGCTTTGAAAACCTGGAGAACGGAAATGTCTCCTTGTCATTCTCTAAGAACAGTGGCGGAAAGATTACCTCGATGTCAAGGAAAAAGGCCAGGTCCGCCTCGTCCTATGACACTTACATCGACTATGACGAAAGAGGAAGAATCATACATGTGGTAGCCCCGGATCAGACCATAGAGTATTCCTACGACGGCGACGACATATCGTCAATATCCTTGAATGGAATTGAGATCCAGGCTGGCATGGAAGACAACATAGAGGACAAGAATGGCAGAACTGTTTTCTTCTCTAACGGGACAAGATTGTTCAAGGGCGGGGACGAGGACGGGTACCTCATCCTAGGCGATGCTCTGACAGGAAGCGTGGAGGTGAACGGTGACCTTATGCCGTTGAGGATAGGTGATGGCCTTCGCACTACCGACTATGCATACGATGACAACGGGAACCTATCAGGAAAGAGAAGTCCGGACGGGACGATATCGGTAGGCGACGGCCATGTCTCTATGGACATGTTCGATGTCTCCACGAGCGAGGAGATGGGAGAAGGCAAGATTACCTTGACGGGAAGGAATGGCTCGGCCGTGCTCACTAAGGATGGCGGAGACGGTGTCTTCTCCACCTATATGGGAGACAAGAAACTGAGCTCCCTGGACGAGAGCGGTAGGGACAAAGGAGAAACAACATACAGCTCGGTCTTCGGAAAATCCTCCAACACTTACAACGACGAACAGAAGGTGTCGTGCATCGATTTGGGCGACATTGCCATGTATTACGACTACAACGAGTATGGATGGATAGAGGACGTGGAGATGGGAGGGGCGTCCGTTGAGCATTACGAGTACGACGAGTCCGGGGACATAGTATCGTTCTTCGACGGGGAGGACACCCACTGCCTTGAATACGGCAACCCTTCCGACCCTAGGCAGCTCACCTCATTCGACGACAAGGCCCTGGAGTACGACGGGTACGGCAACCTCATAAGCTTCGACGGGTTCGGGTTCTCCTGGTCCGACGGTTCGATGCTGACATCCGTGACCCAAGGAGGTAAGGAATACGATTATTTCTATTTGCCGGACGGGACGAGGACAAGGAAGACGATAGGTGATGAGATCGTCGACTACGCATACTTCGACGGAAGGCTGGTCTCCAGCTCCTCGTCGCTTCACGGAAGCATCAACTACGTCTACGACGACTCGTGGAACCTCATCGGCCTTGACCATGACGGAAGCATCTATTTCTACCTGCACGATCCTCTCGGAAGAATCGAGGGAATCGTTGACGGCGACGGGGACATCCAGGTACAGTATTCCTACGACACATGGGGCAACCCGGAAATGGTCCAATGCAGGAACGAGAATCTAGCCGATGCGAACAAGGTCATCTACAAGGACTATGTCTACGACAGGGAGACCGGACTGTACTATCTGGATAGCAGGTATTATTCCCCAGATTTGATGAGGTTCATTTCGAGGGACGATCTCGAGAGAATCTCCCTCCAAGGCTACGGCGACCCGACCTTCAACCTCTACTCGTACTGCCAAAACGATCCTTTGAACATGTCCGACCCTTGCGGCTACGAGGCGCTGACCGCGACCATCGGGACGATCATCGCGGTCGTGGGAGTCCTCTTCTGTGCCGTGCTTCTGGTCCAAGGAATCCTGAGCAACTTGAGAAGAAACGACTCTTTCGGATATTCGGTAATAAACAATAGCAAATGGGATCTTTACGAATGGATTAAGAAAGTACTGAAAACTGTCGGAGAAAGTATCCTTGTATTCACAATATCTTCCTGGATGTGGTGGAAAAGATACGAGCCACGTAAAACGGAAAGGCACCATATAATCGCTCAAAAACATTGGAGAGCGGAAATAGCGAGATACTATTGGTTGAATAAATGTGGGCACAACATAGATGATAATCCAAACCCAATTTATTTGAAGTACGAGTTTCATAAGCATATACACACTTATGCCTATTTTGATTGTGTCAATGCATGTATATCTGGTTCATATAAGAAAAACAAAGTCTCGGGCTGTGAATTTGCTTTAGCTACAATGAATGCTATTCTTGTGAAGATTAACGCTAATTTGCCTTTTTAGGAGGATACATCTATGACCATATTGGAATATCTTCTTAAACTGGAGCGAGATTCAATAGACTTATACGAGAAATATTTGGCCTTGGATTATAAAAAGGAACTAAAGAATGTTAAGTATGACAGTGTTTTATATGAAAAAAAGAAAAAAAGTGTTAGTTTTAATCCGTGCTTTGGAAGATACTATGAATTGTATAATCCGATAAATAATTGGTTTAATGGAAGTACATATTATCCAGGAAGATTGAGTCCAAAGAAACCTGAGAAAGGAGAATATTGGAAGTATTATTACAAAGACGGAAAAGTGGTCTTGATTGAAAACTATAATGAAAGATTTCAATATTCCACTTCATATCTAGCTTACGGAAATGTCTTTGTTGCTGTCAGCACACATGATGATAAATCTTGTATGGGATATTTATATACTTCACATAGAGAAAATGATGAAGCACATTTCTTAGAATTATCTGATTATAAAGATAAAAGGCTTAATAGATTAGAAGAAACAGTTTTTAATTATTCGACTAAAAGATTAGATAAATATGAGCTTTTAGAATCATTTTTTTATTGTGAGCATTATATAATGACTAGCAAAAATTACTGGAATAAAATAAAACCTTTTGAAAAATATCAATATAATTTTGAGGATATTTATAGAGAAAACTTAGAAGATGCAAGTAAATTAATTTATCAAATTACTTATGGTGGAGATCGGGTAGATTTTAATATGGGAGATCCTAGTTTTGGAATGTTAATTCCGGATGAACTGAAAAAGAAATACAAAGTTGGAAAGTATAGATGGGAAGAAGATAACTGATCAATATGAGGAGCTTATATAATGAATCATATAGAATACATGTTGAAAATGGAACGTAATGCCATTGATTTATTTAAGAAATATAAAAATATTGATTATAAAAAAGAATACGATAATTTAGTATATGACAAAGTTTTATATGAAGTGAATAAAAAAACAAACCAAGTATGTTCAGAATATGGAAGATACGATAAATATTATGATGAAAGAAATAAGATGTTTAATAGAATATCTCATTATAAGAAGGGAAAACTTTTAAAGGAAAAACCGGATGTTGATTCATATTGGATTTATTATTACAAAGGTAAAACTCCAGTGATGGTTGAACAATATGATATGGGTGAAATCCGTTTTTCTACTTTTTTCCTATTTGATAATGTATGTATTTTAGTCGATAATTCTTCTTATGGTAAATGCTACATGCAGCTTAATTGCTATGAAATTGAAGGTGATAAGGCTAAGTATTTAAAATGCCAATTGTTTAATGATAATAGATTGGGATCAATTGTAGAGTATGATGTCGATTATTCAAGCAACACATGGGAAGTATATGAATTGCAATCGAGGACATTTAAATATACTCACCATAAACTTGATGAAGAAGGTAATATAATTATCGATTCATCAGAAATTTACCAATATAAACTTGATGATATATACAAGCCTGAAAATCATGTGATGGTTATTAGTTTTCCAGTTTATTTGTTTGATGGTGATCAAAATGGAAAAGATCTAGTGGTCACTAGAAACTTAAAAGATGTAAAAGAAATTCCAGATGAACTTCTTCAAAAATATAAGTTAGGTAGATATAGATGGAGAAGGAGAAAGGAAAACTAAATTTTATCAGCAATTAAACTTTAGAATATATCTTTCATAAACATCTCTATGCTATTGCTCCATACGCTGTAATCATGACCACCATTCATCTTGATGAATTCATGATCGATATTGTTTTTAGTCATCATTTTATCGTAAGTATCCGTATTATCATTAGTCATGAAATCAGATTTTCCTTTAGTCAGCAGTATCTTTTTGAATCCACCTTTTGTTTTATCAACTATAAAATCATCCATTGCTTTTTCACCTGAATTAGAAATGATATTCATATACATGGAAGCAGAAGAGAACGCTCCGATATAATCGAAATATTCTTGATAAGTGAAAGCTGTTAATAAAGCTTCTCTTCCACCCATAGAATATCCTGCTATCGCTCTATTTTCTTTATTCGCTTCGACTGAATAATTTGATTCTATATAAGGAATCAATGATGAAATCAAATCTTCTTTTGTTTTGTCATAGATGATAGCTGCATCAGCTAAACTTGGATTTGACTCATTATTGGTGTATAAAGAATTAGCACTTACGATGATCATTTCTTTTGCTGATCCACTATAGACTAAATTAGATAGGATTATGTCTGCTTTGCACGACTGAACCCAGTTCTTATGTGTTTGTATCAACCCATGAAGCAAATACAAGACTGGATACTTTTTATTTGAATCAAAATTTTAGGAGAGTGTTAGATAGGCATGTTTGGTGCTAGATGTGACAGTTGAATAATACTCTATTTCATCAGTCACATAATAATTGACATCATCATATTTGTTTTGATAGTTGTCGATTTCAATCTTATTTGTTGTTGATTGATTGGAATTATTTGTTTGAAATGTATTTGGACTTGTCTTGCTTGTGGTACTGATAGACTTTTTACCACATCCTAATAAGAGCAGTGGTAACAACAAAAGAAATGTTTTTATTTTTATAGTAAATACTCATTTATTTCTAATTTTGTAAAACAAATAGTAATGCTTAGCAACAACAAAGCTCATATCTCTTTAATTTTTCTCTTTTTACTATTATATTTATTAAATGTTTGGAGGAATAAATTATTTATTATGGCTTGTACAACTATATTGGTCGGTAAAGGCGTTAGTTATGATGGATCTACATTGATTTCACGTAACGATGATGCTCCTACAGGAGTATTTGAAGCAAAGAGATTGGAGGTTGTATCTCCTAGCAAGCAACCTAGAATTTATAAATCTAAGATTGCTCATTTAACTATTGAATTACCTGATAATCCCTTGTCTTATACAGCTATGCCTTCTGTCGATGACAGAAAAGGAATTTGGGCTGCTAGCGGAATCAACAGCGAAGATGTTGCAATGACAGCTACAGAGACAATCACATCTAATCCTTTGGTTTTAGGAGCTGATCCTATGGTCGATTATAAACCCGCTGAAGGCGATAAGCCTGAAGTTGCCGGTGGAATAGGTGAAGAGGATTTGGTCGCTATTGTACTTCCTTATATTCATTCTGCAAAGGAAGGTGTTTTGAGATTAGGTGCTTTGTTAGAAAAGTATGGAACTTATGAATCTAACGGAATTGCCTTTTCTGATAAAGACTCTATTTGGTGGTTGGAATCAATCGGTGGACATCATTGGATTGCAAGACGTGTCGATGATGATGAAGTCGTTATTATGCCTAACCAATTCGGTCTCGATAGATTTGATTTCGATGATGCCTATGGTGAAGGAAAGAACAATCTTTGCTCAAAGGATTTAAAAGAATTCATAAAAGAGAATCATTTAGATTTAAACTTAGATGGTCAATTCAATCCTCGTCTTGTGTTTGGTAGTTATACTGATTCTGATCATGTATACAACACTCCTCGTGCATGGTATTTGTTATCCATGTTGAATAAGAATTTGTTGATTGAAGGAAATTATCAACCTGAATCCGATGATATTCCTTGGGCTTTTAAACCAGCTCATAAAGTTTCTGTTGAAGATGTTAAGTATCTTCAGGCTTCTCATTATCAAGGAACTAAATACGACTGCTACGCAAGATTCAACGATTCTGCTGAAAAAGGAAAGTATAGACCTATAGGAATTTCAAGAACTTGTTTTATGGCAGTCCTTCAAGTTCGTGGATATGCTCCTGAAGGAATGAAATCTATTGAATGGATTGGCTTTGCATCAAATGTGTTCAACACATTGATTCCTTTCTTTACCAACACTGATGTTGTTCCATCTTATTTAGGTAATACTACCTTGAAAGTCGATACTAACAACTTATATTGGTCTTCTAGACTTGTTGCTGCTTTGGCCGATGCACATTTTAGCACTGCTATCGTCCATGTTGAAAGATATCAAGAGAAGACTATGTCTTTAGGTCATCAATTGATTAACAAATATGATAAGTTAGCAATCGAAAATAAAGATGCTGTCAAAGAATTAATTATCAAGGCTAATCAAGAAATATCAGATGTTTATCAAAAAGAGACTGATAAAGTGTTGGGCAATGTTCTTTATAATGCTAGTTGCCTTATGAAGAATGGATATTCAAGATCTGATAATTAATGATGATTTGATTTGATGAGATGCACCGCTAAATGCGGTGCATTTTATTTGTATTGATTTTCTTTACCATGCACCTACTGCTATGAATCAACAAAAATTCTATTTTGAATTAAAAGAAGGCAAAATAAAAGCCAAACCAGGATTTGGCTTTTATACAAAGATAGATTTAGGAATAGCTCTAATCCGAGCATATCCCTATCTGACGTCAGTGACAGGATGGGAATATCTAGAAGGACCGTTTCGAGAATCGTCGCATCGCTTCAGGATAAAGGCATCGTTGAGAGAAAGAAATCCAAAAAGGAGGGGAGCTGGAGAATCGTCAAATAGGCCTTTTTGATAAATCCTTGTTGGCGTGAGAGTCGTTTGGCACTCATCCTTCCTTCGGCGAAGAAGAGCTCAAAAAACTCATAAAGAGCAACTAAGGAATCACAAGGAAAGAAAATTGCCGAGTACTTCGGTGTATCGTCAAGAACGATTCAGAGGTACATGAATCAGGTCAAGTCCGTCCACTATGTCGGAAATGGAAAATTCGGGCATCAGGAAATTAAACAGTTTTTTTGCGACTCAATCCCATTAGTTCCCAACTACTAGGGATGTTGTCTTTAATTTTCAGTAGACCTGTTGAAAAATGCATTCAGTAGATCTGTTTCTTCCATAACCTACCCTGTATTGGTAGACATGTTCCTCGCATCCAATCTATGCATGTCGAGACGGTAGTGTTGCTGAGTAAAAAAACGGGTGAAAGCAGACGAAAATCGATAAAAATTGAAGGATTTCCTTCTTTCTAAAAATGAGGGAAATCCTCTTTTTATTGCAAAAATGGGCTAATTGGCGGTAAACCGGTAAAAAACAGGGCTTTGCTCGTATGGGGAAATAGGTCAACTTCAAAAATGAACACCCATCCTACCTAGTATCGAAATGGGGATAGGTGGATTGTATGTTTACACGATGGTAGGAATAGGTGAAAAAGCCCGTATTCATGGGCTTTTATCGAAATCGACCATTTCCTTGTTTTCTGTGTTTTCAGAGTAGACTGCTCCTTATTTTGAAAAATACGGAATTGAGGTGGACGAATGACATCCGAAAACGAAATCAACATTAAAGGCCTCTATTCCTCGCATCCTAATATCCTTGGTATTCTTTTGTACGATAACACGACGAAAAAGAATATCATTTGGGACACTGATCACTATCAAAACAAAGGCCTCGGATATTTGAATAATTACAATGTTCATAAATGCCAATTATGTGAGTGATTAAATTAAAAGTTGTAATTAAATATAATGTTGGATTATAATGGTGTCACCATTTAAAAATAGAGAGGAGGAATTTATGGAAAAAGAATCTTATTTTGATGGTGGCCTTTTACAACTTATCGGTTGGAATATTCTTGGAGGGCTTATTACACTTATCACTCTTGGAATTTGCTATCCTTGGGCAAAATGTATGATAGTCAACTGGGAAACTAAGCACACAGTAATTGAAGGCAAAAGACTTAGTTTTGATGGACATGGCATACAATTATTTGGAAATTGGATCAAATGGTTGTTGCTCTGCATTATTACAATAGGCATTTTCTCTTTTTGGGTACCAATCAAAATGAAAAAATGGGTCGTAAAACACACTTTCTTTGTAGAATAAAATAATCTTTATTTTCAAACGTAAGCCAAGCTCCTTATTAAAAGACACTGTTATAAATTACTTAGAGCTAATCGTAATAGAATCTCAAATCATAAACGAGGAAAGGTCTTCTGTAACATCCAATATGGATGAACACTGATAGCGTAAAAGTACTGTTATGTAACATGTAATGGAGGTAAACAAACGGGCACTAATTGGTGTCCGTTTTTTATGTCTTTTTGTGTCATCTCATGAGCAAGAATCTTTACCTAAATCTACTAAAACCATGATAGCCATAGGTCAGATCAATCATTGTTTGTGCAACATCATTAACAGTTTCCATCTTTGCGTTTGTTAAAAGATAATCAAATTTATTTTTTGCTATTCATTTGGCAATTTCAAATTTCCATTTTTATATGTATGAGCAACTAAAGTTATAATTTTGTCATTACAACTCTTTAATTTTTGAGATACTTAATTTCTTTTTAGTTCTCAGGATTTCCGCATCCGTGTACCTCACTTCTCCCTTGTTCAGCTTCTACTCAACGATTCTGAATATCATGAATGCAAGGTAGCAGGTAAGAAAATGGGCCCTTATCCTGTCTTCACTGCTCTAGAAGACGGGCCTTCCGTCGAAATCGCTCTTCTGCGTCCGTAAACTATATAGTCGGCGACGGCTTTGCTTTGGATAAGCCGAACGAGTTCTATGTTTACGAGAATCTTGCTATTGATAGAGAAATTAACGATTATTTCCTGATCACCCTATACGATATGCTGGGTGAAAAGAATAATAGTGTGATAATCAATGGCAAGTATGATGAAGCGATATTGGCCTTCTGTAATGATGTTGCCCACAGGATTCTGAGCCATGCGTGTCTACCTGTTCCGCCACGAAGGCATTCGGCTTATTTTTCTTTGTCCAATTTATCAAGGAATTCTCTTGTTTCTTTGATGAATCGGTCAACGTTTGAATTATCTTCCCATTTCTTCTTCGCCGCCTCGTAATCGTCCATTGGGGTAGGGGAGAGAAGAGCATCGAGTTGCTTTTTTCTTGCTTCCTCCTCGCGTCTTATCTCTTCGTCCGTGAGATACCATCCCCACCATTCATAAAAATCGTCGTCCATTTTTCATCTACCTTCCTTTCTGCGTTTTTATTGTATCACCGTTTTTCCGTGAAGTTACTGTTTCTGATTTTTTGCGTTTTCAGGATACAATGCAACTATACACCCAACCCGAAAAATCATTTTTCGGCCTAAAAGAGACAAAAGCAGGGTATATTTTAATTGAAAAGGTCGGAAATAGTTTAATTAGCTCGAAATCGAGTCTTGCTTTTAGATGAGTGACGATGATGCAACCAGATTTTAGAATTTTTTGAATGGCGCGCATGCAGTAGAAATATGGAATTAACTGTTTTGAAATAGAAAATCTTTCTATAAACTTGTTATAATATTTGTGATGAATTTTTCAAAGGCAATAAAGACTCTGAGAGAAGAGTTTCTCTTATCGCAGGTGAAGATGGCTGTGTTGCTTGATGTTTTTTTTGCGGCCCGTGAATCGTTGGGAGAATGGGCATCATCAGCCTGCCTATAAAGCAAAAAGAGAAATTATGTGCCTTTGCAAGAAACATAAAATCAAAGTAGAGGATTAGCATATGGCAACTATTGATGAAAAAGTGTTGTGGGGTGCCGCCGAAAAACTCCGCGATAAATGTGACCCTGCTGATTATAAGAACGTTGTTCTGGGCTTGGTCTTCCTGAAATATGTCAGTGATCGATATATGGCCAAATACAATGCTCTGGTTAAAGAAGGGGAAGGGTCGGAAAACGATGAAGACGAATATATCGCTGATCACGTATTTATTGTTCCGAAAGAAGCTTTATGGGATAACGTAGCTAAGTATTCTAAAAGCCCTGGATTAGGGCAAAAAATAGATGAAGCATTTATCTTGCTCGAAAAGCATAATAATCAATTAAAAGGCATTCTTCCTAAGACGTATTCAAAGAGCGACTTAGACAAAAAGGCTTTAGGCGAATTGGTTGATTTCTTTACCACAAATCTTCATATGGAAGATGCTGATGGAGATTTTTTCGGTCAAGTCTACGAATATTATATTGGAGCTTTCGCTACATATATGCCGCAAAAGGGTGGTGAATTCTTTACTCCAAAGTCTATCGTTGAATTGATGGTTGATATCATTGAACCTCATAAAGGCCGTGTTTATGATCCTTGCTGTGGGTCCGGCGGTATGTTTGTTCAATGTGAAAAATTCGTAAAAGAACATCAAGGACTGGTTGATGACCTCTCTATCTATGGTCAGGAATCAAATCCTGGTACCTGGAAGATGGCAAAAATGAATCTTGCTATTCGCGGCATAGAAGGCGATTTGGGCGAAAGCAATGGCGATTCTTTTACTGATGATAAGCATAAGGATTTACGTGCTGATTATATTCTTGCAAATCCACCTTATAATTCCAAAGATTATTGGAAAGCAGAATTAGAAGGTGATCCAAGGTGGATATTTGGTAAACCTGATGAAAAGAACGCAAACTATGCTTGGCTTGAATTGATGTATGCAAAGCTGGCTCCAAAAGGATTGGCGGCCATTCTTATGCCAAATGGCGCTACTACTAGTGGCGGTGTTGATTTAAACGTTCGCAAAGCCATGGTGGAAGCTGGTAAGGTCGATGCCATTCTTGATTTGCCAGATAAATTATTCGCCAACACTGGTATTAGTGTTCAATGTTGGGTTTTGAATCGTGGCAAAACTGATACAGATATTTTATTTGTTAATGCCTCTTCGATGGGTCGAATGATCTCTAGAAAACTTAGAGTATTGGATCCTGAAGACATCGATAAAGTAGCCAAGACATACCATGCTTATAAGAAAAATGAAGACTATAAGGATGTACTTGGCTTCTGTAAAAAGGCTTCTATTGAAGAAATCAAAGAAAAAGATTTTTCTTTGAACCCTGGAAGATACGTTGGCGTAGATGATTCTAATAAGATGACTCCTGAAGAGATTCAGGAAGAGCTTAAGAAGACATTTGCCGAATTATTCAAATTAATGGAGGAGGGAAAGGAATTAGAAGACAAAGTGAAACAAATTCTTATTGAAGAGATGAAGTAGTGTCAACTATGTGTTGCTG